>Ga0315284_10000019_pt1 | contig 273343 bp, 268 predicted proteins | sample YL17G09_16_MG_FD_203696 | JGI IMG/M metagenome (GOLD analysis project Ga0315284, IMG submission 203696) | Sediment microbial communities from Yellowstone Lake, YNP, Wyoming, USA - YL17G09_16 | ecosystem: Environmental > Aquatic > Freshwater > Lake > Sediment | place: USA: Wyoming | collected... | reverse complement strand
AAGAGTTAATGGAGAAAAAGCCAGAATTTAGCACAGAAGATGTGGATTTAGTTAGATTTGGCCGACATTTCTGGATTGATAGCACCCAGATTATTTTAGGTCGCAATCAGGAAGAAAACCAGATTTTGGAATCAGTAGCAAAAGATGGCGATGTTTTGGTTGTACCCGACTCATTTGTTGGTCCTACTATTTTGCTGCGAGGTAAAAAGATAGACGAGTCGGCGATTGGAAAAGCCAAAGAATTAATTATCAAATTTTCCCCCAAGATAAAACATTCAAAAAGCGATAATTTAGTTTTTAAAATAATCAGCGGCAATAAAAAGTGATGAATAGAAAATGTGTGGGGTTGATAAGCGATCGCATAATAACCCCAGACATTTTTTAGGCGGAAATTTGGTAAAAATAATCGACTTCGGGCTTTTAAAATTTTTAGGGAGAAAACAAATCATTCCCCCTTTTATTTTTGCCTGATTTTTGGTAGAGTTAAAGAAATAGTATAAGAGACAAGATAAGGAAAGGAAAATTCTGCTATAGTAGCGATAGCATTTATAACATAATTTTGAGATTTCGAGATTATGAGAAGGGAAATTTTAAAAGATCAAAGGGTGGGTTCTAGATTAAGGATAGGACAACTTCAAAGAAAGGTTTTGGTTTTATTATATGCGGGGCTGGCGCTCAGCTTGGCAAGAAACCCGCGGACAGGTTTCAAAATCTTAAAATTAGCGCATAAAGAGTGGCAAAAAATTAACAAATATAATCTTCAAGAAGCGATTAGAAAACTTTACCAGTCAAAGTTAATCAAATACAAACAAAATAATGATAACACAATAACTCTAGTTTTAAATGAAAAAGGCAAAAAACTTGCCCTGCGTTATAATTTGGATAATATAAAAATAAACAAGCCTGAAAGATGGGATAATTTATGGCGAATAGTCAGTTTTGATATCCCTGAGTATTATAAAAAGGGGAGAGATGCTCTTTCTTTGAAACTAAAACAGTTGGGTTTTTATCCAATGCAAAAAAGTGTTTTTGTTTTACCTTATGATTGCAAAAAAGAAATTGATTTTATCACAGAAATTTTTGGCCTCAGGCCTTTCGTAAGATTTATAATCGCTAAAGAGACCGATATAGACTTAGATTTAAAAAATAAATTTAAACTTTAAAATTCATCCGATTTTTGTTATAACAGCGATAGCAAATATAACATAAATTAATATTTTTTATTTCGAGTTTATTTAAAGAATATGATTTTTGTTTATATTACTTGTAAAGACAAAAAAGAGGCACAGAAGATGGGGCGGGTTTTGGTTAAAAAGAAATTAGCTGGTTGCGCCAATTATTGGCCGATTGAGTCAATTTATCATTGGCAGGGCAAATTAGTTAAAGACAAGGAATTTATCCTGATTGTTAAAACGGTTAAAAGCAAATTTGGGCAAATTGAAGCGAAAGTGAAAAAATTGCATAGTTACCAAGTGCCTTGTATTATTGCTTTGCCGGTTAGTAAGGTTAGCCAAAAATATTTTAATTGGTTAAAAGGAGAAATAAAATAATGCGCACTGGCATTGCTTCAATTCCATTAGATTATGGAACTTGCCCAAGATGGCTGTTTGAGAAAATGACGCGGCTGGGACGATTGATTGCCGAGGCGATAGTTTTAGAATTCGGGCCGGAAGAATTTATTAGGCGCCTCGCCAACCCTTTTTTCTTTCAATCCCTGGGGTCGGTTTTGGCTTTTGACTGGAACAGCTCCGGCCTGACCACCACGCTTTGCGGCGCGCTCAAAGAGGCGCTGCGCGGCACGGAAAAAGATTTAGGAATTTTTGTGGCCGGCGGCAAAGGCAAAACCTCGCGCAAAACCCCTCAGCAAATTGAAGATTTCGGTTGGCGCTTCGGGCTGGGTTTCGCGCCACGGCTGATTTATGCGAGCAAAATGAGCGCCAAAGTGGACAGCGCGGCGCTACAGGACGGTTTCCAATTATATCACCACACTTTTTTATTTACTAAATCCGGCCGCTGGACAGTCGTGCAACAGGGGATGAACACGGAAATTAAACAGGCGCGGCGCTATCACTGGAATTCTGAAGCTCTTCGTCCCTCTGAGCAGGATTCAGGAAATTCTTCGTTGCTCTCGGGACAGAGTTTCGTGGAAGAGCCGCAAGCCGCGATTTGCTCTGACGTTAAAGTGAAACCCCTAAATCTAGTGGCCAAAGAAAGCAGCCAGACCAGAGATTACAGCGTTGATTTAATCAGGGAAAATTTTAATTCACTGTTGTGTGATTTGAAAAGAATCAATCAAAAAAATGTTTTGGCGGCCCGGAGCAAAAAATTAAGCATGTTGCCGTTGCCTTTTATGTCGTTGCCCTCCGATGAACAGCAGCCGCCGGCTTTTTTGTCTTTTGATTATCGGCGAGTAGAAAAAGTTTTACTGGGAGCGCGCGAACAGAATCCGGCCAATTTTGAGGAGTTGTTGAGTAAGACCTCGGTCGGCCCGACCACCCTGCGGGCGCTGGCACTGGTGTCAGAAATCATTTACGGCGCCAAGCCGTCGTTTAAAGACCCGGTGCGTTACAGCTTCGCCCACGGCGGCAAGGACGGCTATCCCTATGCGGTGGATAAAGAAAATTATGAAAAATCAATTGCCATATTGCAACGGGCGGTGGCCAAGGCCAAAATCGGGCAGGTGGAGAAAATAAAAATTTTTAAAAAGTTGAGTTGATTAAAACAAGATGAAAGAAGGGGTTTTGACCGGTATTATCACCACTATTTTAATCGCCGCCATTTTAGTTGGCGGAATTTGGTTTTTGTCGCATAATAAAAAGGAAGAGAGTTCCATTATGAGCCCCAAACCATTAAAACAACAAAATGTCAGGGAACCAGCGGTGGCTGGTCAATTTTATCCGGCTGACGCCAAGGAATTGGCGAGAGAGGTGGATGGTTTTTTGAGTAAAGCCGAAAAAATCCCCCCTTCTCCCCCCTTTATTAAAGTGGGGTTGGGGGGGATTTTGGGATTGGTGGTGCCTCACGCGGGCTATGTTTATTCTGGCCAGGTGGCGGCTGCCGGTTTCAAACAATTGGTCAACGAAGATATAGAAACCGTAATTTTAATCGGCAATTCCCATCGCGCCTATTTTGACGGCGCGGCGGTTTATGACAAAGGATATTTTAAAACGCCGCTGGGCGAGGTGGAAATAGATTCGGTATTGGCGCAAAAAATTATTGGCGAAAATCCGAAAATAAAATCTGATTTCAGCGTTCATGAGTCAGAGTATTCGCTGGAAGTAGAAGTGCCATTTTTACAAAAAACTTTAAAGAATTTTAAAATTGTGCCGATTTTGTTGGGCAGCGGCTCATCGGACGACGTAAAAATTTTAGCTCAAGCCATCAGTCAAAATATCAAAGACAAAAACGTGCTGGTCGTGGCCAGCTCGGATATGTCTCATTACCCGCCCTATGAGCAAGCCATTTACGCTGACAAAAAAATCTACGAGGCGATTTTAACCGGACAGGTGGAAAATTTGGAAAAGATCATTGTTCAACTGGAAAAAGAAAACATTGCCAACGCCCAGACATTTTTGTGCGGCAAAGATGCGGTTGAAGCGTTGATGCTGGTGATGCAGGATTTGGGCGCCAAAGATATTAAACTTTTAAAATACGCCAATTCCGGCGATACAGCCGGCGATAAAGCGCAAGTCGTCGGTTATTCAGCCATTGCTTTTTATGGTGAGCGGAGCGATTTTCAATTAAATCAGCAGGAACAGCAACGATTGTTGGAAATTGCGCGCCAAACCGTGGAGTCCTATGTTAAAACAGGCCAGGCGCCGGTCTTTTCTGAAAATTCGCCGGCGTTGAATCAAAAACTGGGCGTCTTTGTCACTCTGAAAAATAACGGCCAATTGCGCGGCTGCCTCGGTAATTTTACCGGCGACACCGACGAGCCGCTTTGGTGCAATGTAGTGAAAATGGCCGTCGCGGCCGCCAGCCAGGATCCAAGATTTCTGCCGGTGAGCGCGGAGGAGTTGCCGCATTTGGAATACGAAGTTTCAGTTTTGAGCCCGCTCAAAAAAATCAGTGACTGGCACGAAATTCAGCTGGGCAAGCACGGCGTGGAAATAAAAAAGGGAATGCACTCCGGCGTTTTTTTGCCGCAGGTGGCGACCGAAACCGGCTGGGATTTGGAGACTTTTATGGGCCAGCTTTGCTTCCAAAAAGCCGGTCTGCCCCAGACCTGTTGGCAGGATAAGGATACGGAAATTTATACTTTCACGGCGCAGGTCATGGATTAAATACTGAAGTGCGACACTTTGAACTTAAAACCTATAAGGTCAATGAGATAATGGTATGAAGAATTAGCTTTATTTTTCTGATTTTTAAATAAATCAGCTTAATAATGTTTCATTAAGAGGGTGTCGCGCTTCAAGGTTAAGTCTACTGGTGTTTAATTAATGTAATGGATGATTTTTGAGGTATTCAAGCCATAAAATATGATTAACGCAAAAATTTCAAAGATTTTCTACCAGATGGCCGAGTATTTAATGATGCAGGACATGGCGTTTAAGCCGCAGGCCTATGAGCGGGCCGGCCGGCTGATTGAGTCAATGGAAGAGAACTTAGCCGATATTTATAAAACCGGCGGCGTTAAGGGCTTGATGGAAATTGAAGGCGTGGGTCGGAGTATGGCCAAGAAAATTGAGGAGTTTATTAAAACCGGTCGCATCAAAGAATACGAAAAATTAAAAAAACAATGTCCGGTTGATTTGGAGCATTTAAGCGCGATTGAGGGCATCGGCCCCAAAATGATTAAAGTGCTTTATGAAAAATTGAGAGTGAAAACCGTCGGCGATTTGGAAAAAGCGGCCAAAAAACATCTGGTCCAAAAATTGCCGCGCTTCGGGCCCAAAGTGGAGGAAAATATTTTGCGGAGCATCGAATTTAGCAAGGGCGACAAGGGCAGATTTTTGCTGGGTTATATTTTGCCGCTGGTGCATCGAATTGAGCAACGGCTGAAAGATTTAGATTTTGTGGCGCAAGCCGTGGCCGCCGGTTCAATCAGACGGATGAAAGAAACCATCGGCGATATTGACATTTTGGCAATTTCTTCTCAACCGTCAAAGGTGATGGATTTTTTTTGTTCCATGCCTGAAGTAGAAAAAGTCATTGTCAAGGGTGAAACAAAAAGTTCGGTGCGCCTGGATATTGGTTTGGATGCTGATGTGCGGGTGGTGCCGGCTGCCAGTTTTGGCGCGGCTTTGCAGTATTTCACCGGCAACAAAGACCATAATATCGAACTAAGAAAAATTGCGCAGGATAAAAAATTGAAACTCAACGAATACGGAGTATTCAAAAATCAAAATTCTCACCCTACGGGTGATCACCCGAAGGGTGAAAAAATCAAAAATCAAAATGACAATGCAAAATTCAAAATTAAGTCGATAAAAAAGGCAAGTGAAATAGAGGAAGGTTTATATAATTTTTTGGGATTGGACTACATCGAGCCAGAACTCAGGGAAAACACCGGTGAAATAGAAGCAGCACAAAAAGGTAAGCTACCAAAATTAGTAAAAAATGAAGATATTAAAGGCGATTTGCAGACGCATTCTGATTGGTCTGACGGCGCCAACACCATTGAAGAAATGGCCGAAGCGGCTCGTCAGCTTGGCCATGAATACATCGCTATCACCGACCATACGGGCGAGTTGCGCATTGCTGGCGGCATGGATGAAAAAACAATTTTAAAGCAGATGGCCGAAATTGATAAAATCAATAAATTATTGAAGGGAATAAAAATTTTTAAAGGGGTAGAGGTTAATATCAGAAAAGACGGCACGTTGGATATTGAGGATAAAGTTTTGGCTAAACTAGATATTGTTTTGGCTTCGGTCCATTCCAATTTTAAAATGTCGCGCGCTGATATGACCGAAAGAATTTGCCGCGTCATGCAAAATCCCAATGTGGATATTATCGCGCACCCGACTGCCCGCGTCATTCAGCGGCGCGAAGGTTATCAGGTTGATTTTGAAAAAATCCTTGAATGCGCCAAGCGCACCGGCACGGTTCTGGAAATTAACGCCTATCCCGACCGGCTGGATTTAAATGATGTTCATATCAAAAAAGCGGTTGAAGCGGGGGTGAAATTATCCATTGGCACTGATTCGCACAGCCGAACTCAGCTGTACTATCTTGAACTGGGCATTGCCCAGGCGCGACGGGGTTGGGCGGAGAGGAAAGATATTATAAATACGATGGGGTATGTGGAATTAATAAAATTTTTAAAGAAAAAAGGATGAAAGTAAAAAATAAATTTGCCAGAATTTTTTTGGTTCGGCACGGCGAGGTGACCAATCGCAAAAATATAATTTATGGCTATTTGCCGGTGCCGTTAAGTCCGAAAGGTAAAATACAGGCGCTCAAAGCCGGAATTTTTTTAAAAAAGAAAAATATTGCCGCGATTTTTACAAGCCCCCAAAAAAGATCACAGGAAACGGCTAAAATAATCAAAAAAGCTATCGGCGGTAAAATTAAAATTATAACCGATAAAAATTTAAGGGAATCTGGATTTGGTTTTTTCACTCAAGGGTTGACGCGGCTGGAAGCGGTCAAAAAATACCCAAAGCAATGTTTAATTTATAACCGCGAACCTGCCAAGTTAAAAGCGGGCGAGAGCTTGGCGGAGCAAGTCGGGAGAATGCTATCGGTAATCAATAATGAAATAAAGAAGTATCCCGGTCGAAATCTGGTCTTTGTTTCTCATCGGGACCCTATTTTAGCCGCTTTGCTGAAAATTTCCAAGCGCAGTTTTAATGATTTGCATGAGGTTAAATATCTGTGTGAGACGGGTTCGGTCCTGGAAATAGATTTGATAGGGAGAAGGTTGGTTAATAAGAATTTTTAGATCCTGAAATAAATTCAGGATGACATTTTTCATTTTTCACTTTTAATTTGATGCAAGGAGCATGCCGGTAGAAAAATCAGCCGGGGCAGTGGTATTCCATCGGGACCCTGGCGGTAAAATTGAATATTTGCTTTTGGAACACAGAGCGGGACATTGGGGATTTCCAAAAGGTCTGATCGAAAAAGGAGAAAAATTGGAAGAGACCGTTTTACGCGAATGCAAAGAAGAAGCTGGTTTGGAAAGTCTGCATTTGATACCCGGTTTTAAAGAAACTATCCGATACTTTTTTAAAGTTAAATATGATTATCAGGTTAAGGAGAGAGGATATAAAATGGGTCAGAATATTATGAAATTTGCCACTTATTTTTTAGTCGAATCAAAAAATCAAAAAGTTAAATTATCTTTTGAGCATATAAATTTTGCCTGGCTGAAATTTGGGGCGGCACTGGAAAATTTAAAAAAGCATAATCAGTCAAATCAGGAGGTTTTAAAAAAAGCCGATGCGTTTCTCAACGGAATTTCAGAAAAAGGTATGTGATGTCGTAAAAAAAATCCCGCGCGGAAAAATTTTGTCATATCAGGAAGTTGCTTTTAGGTTAGATGAGCCCGGTGCGGCGAGGGCGGTGGGGAACGCGTTAAATCGAAATTTCAATTCAGATGTTCCCTGCCACCGGGTTATTAAATCAGACGGTTCGGTTGGCGGCTATCGCGGCGGGATAAAAAAGAAGATTAAAATTTTAAGAGGCGAGGGCGTGAAGATTAAAAATGGAAAAATCGTCAACTTTTAAATTTTTAAAATATTGGCTGCCGGTTTTGCTCTGGGCGGGCTTTATTTTTTATCTATCGGGCGTGCCGAACTTAAATTCCGGCCTGGCGGTTTTCTGGGACGTTTTTGCCAGAAAGTTGGCGCACGCCGGAATTTTCGGTTTTTTATTTTTGTTAATTTGGCGCGCTCTGTATTTCGGCCAAAAAGTGAATTTTAAAAAAGCGCTGCTCTGGAGCTTGATTTTGGCGGTTGGCTACGCTTTTTCGGATGAAGCGCACCAGTATTTTGTGCCCGAGCGGCAAGCTCGGCTGTTGGATGTGGGCTTTGATAGTTTGGGAATATTTTTGGTTGCGTTTTGTTTGATTTATTTCAAAAATAAAAAGCGCCGCGGCTTGGATAGTCGGACGCTCTAAGTTCTACTGATCTTAAACGAGAGGGCTGGCAAGCCCCGAGACAACGAAGATTGGATGATTTTTATCGATTGCTTCAACAACTTCTTTGGTTTGTTGTTGCCAACGGCAGTCGCACATTTGCAAGTCTTTTGAATTCAGACAAGCCAGGGCCTGTTTTCTGTCAAGAAACAGGGCTGTGATTGGAGAACTTCTGCCTCCCCACAGCGCAATGTTAATTAACTCCGGATCCCGGCCTTTGGCATCGTCATAAAGAACGATGCCAAAGCGAGTGATGCCTACAAGTCTGCCCTCTTTGAGTGCCCCACCCTTAGGAACTTTGCTTCCGCCCTTTAGGGCGATTTTTTTGACAAGCGGTACGCTGTTTTTGTCTCTTTTGTCAGTTACCCAATAAACAGAGGTTTGGGTTACGGCGTAAAACTCATGCAGCAATTTTCGTTCTTTCATAGCCCCTCCTTGAAGTTGGATTTTTAAAGAAAGATTATTTTACTTTTTCAACAATTTTGTCAAAGACCTCAGGATTATTTATCGCCAAATCGGCTAAAATTTTCCGGTCTAACTCAATTTTATTTTTCTTTAGCCCGGCGATAAATTTACTATAATTCATTCCTTGCGCGCGCACGGCGGCGTTAATTTTGATATTCCAAAGCCGCCGAAAATCGCGTTTTTTTCTCCGGCGGTCAATATAGGCGCGAACCAGGGCGTGGCGGACCGCGTCTTTAGCCGCTCTGTAGCGGTTTTTACGGCCCCATTTGTAGCCCTTGGCCATTTTGAAAATATTTTTTCTTTTTTTGTGCGCGCCGACGGCGCGTTTAACTCGAGCCATAAAACTAGTGATTAGTGATTAAGTGAGTTAGTGATTGGCTAATTCAGAATTTTTTTAAATATTCTGGCTTGATTTTTGGACGAAGTTTTAAAGCCCCGCTTTTGACGGGTTTGGTTACCTGACTCTTTGGCGTTGAAATGATTTTGGTGGCCGGGTCGGAAAAGCACCTTACCTTTTTTAGTCAGCCGCAATCTTTTAGTGACGAATTTTCTGGTCTTCATAATATAAGTGGTATTCCTCTTTGGGTTACCTGCCCGCCAATAGCCAAAGCGAACTAAATAATATTTATCAGGTTTATCTGTTATTAAGTTCGCGTTATTGATAATTTAAACTAACCACTATTGGCTTTGGCAGGCAGGCGAATTTATACGAATCTTGACGGCCATCGATACTTTGGGTGGTATTCCTTGTTCGTGGTGGGCCGTCTCACAAATCAATACGAATAAATTATCTGTATATTTGTAAAAATCTGTAAATCTGTAAGCTATTTGCCCTTGCTGATTAGCATATAAAAACCCCGCGGGTCTTTGGTAATCGGCTGGTCAACATTAACGGGAATTTTTATGTAATTTTTAAAATCTTCCAATTTTTGTTTTGCCAGGTGGGCGAAGGCCTTTTCTCTTCCCCGCAAAATTATTTCTGCTCTGACGCGGTCGCCCTTTTCCAAAAATTTTTGCACTTGCTGGGCTTTCATTTCAATGTCGTGCTTGGCGATATTAAAACTGAGACGGATGCCTTTAACTTCAACTTTGTGGGCTTTGTGCCCTTTGGTTTTTTTCCCTTCCTGGTACTGGAATTTGCCAAAGTCCACTATGCGGCAGACCGGCGGCTCAACCTTGCCGGCGACTTCAACTAAATCCAGCCCGCGAGTGCGGGCCAAATTTGCGGCTTCCGAGGTTGGCATTATCCCCAGCTGTTTGCCGGTTTCGTCAATGACGCGAACCTGAGGCGCTCTAATTTGGAGATTGACTCGGTGAAATCTAATAGTAGTTTTCGTTAAAAATTATTTTATGGCAAATTTTTCTTTACGTGGTGGACCCCGTTAGAAATTATTGGATACTTTTATTTATTATAGTAAAAAAATAAGGACGCTATATAAAATTAGTGCTGAATAGAATATCCAATAATTTCTAACGGGGTGGAGACGAGGGGAATTGCCACCCTTCAGGTGGTCACCCGCAGGGTGAAACCCCTTTGTTGACTAGGTTGTCTTTCTGAATTTTTGAAACTCTGAAAGATGGTGGAGACGAGGGGAATTGAACCCCTGTCCAGAAAATATCTTTAAAATATTTCTACAAACTTATCCCGATTTAATTTTTGGGGTTTGGAGGTCAATATCGGGAAAAATATTCCAAATCCTGTCCGGTATTGTTTTGGCCGTATTTCCCGAACGAAAGGCAGCCTATCTCGATTGAATGACACCCAAGTTCCGCCTATCGAGAATCAACGGGTTGGATGGGTTCTCGCTTTTTAGGCGAAAACCGGAGCGAATGACGGCGAAAACGCCGCCTTCACTTTGTTCAATAAGTTGGCACTTATTGGTTTTGCTGAAGTTTATCGAGATTCTAGCAAACTCGGTTTGCATATTTTAAAGGAATTAACTGTCGAGGCCTGGCGTCCCCATTCCTTCGGCCGCCTAAGGCGGCCTCAGTCAAATTCAAAATTCAAAACTCAAAATGCAAAATTAAAGAAAATTTATTCTAAACCCTTTATTATTCTTTCCTTTTGCCGCAGGAACTCTCTTTTCTTTATGATTTCCCGTTTATCATATTGCTTCTTGCCGCGGGCCAGCGCGAATGCCAGCTTGATTTTACTCAATTTATTATAAACCCGAAGAGGCACTAAAGTCAAACCCTTTTGTTTGGTTAGCCCGACCAGTGAGGCAATTTCGGTTTGATGCAGCAGCAGTTTTCGCGAGCGGGTCGGCTCATAGCCGGCCGGGGTATTTTTGGGTTGGTAGGGCGAAATAGTGGCATTTAAAAGATAGGCCTCATTACTTCTGATTACCACATAGGCGCCCTGAAGTGAAATATGGCCGGTTCTGATTGATTTGACTTCAAATCCGGCCAAAACCAAGCCCGCCTCGTATTTTTCCAGGATTTCGTATTCGTATATAGCTTGGCGGTTGTAGGCATAATCGGACATAAATATATAATGTTCTATTTTACTTTATCACGATTTTTAGATAAACTAAAGATATATGATTAGGCGAGAAATAAGGAAAATTTTGAATATTCCAGAGGCGGAAATTGAGCAGCCGGATAATGAAAACTTCGGCGACTATTCCACCAACGCGGCTTTGAAATTGGCCAAAAAAGAAGGGAAAAATCCGCGGGAAGTGGCAGAGGAAATAGTTAAAAATTTGGCGCAGGAAAAAATCTTTGAAAAAATTGAAATCGCCGGCGTGGGATTTATTAATTTTTATTTGTCCAAAGAATTTCTTAGGGGGCAGGTGAGCGAAATTTTAAAAGAAGGCAAAAACTTCGGCCAATTGGATTTGGGCAAGGGCAAAAAAATTAGCATTGATTTTGTTTCCGCCAACCCGACCGGCCCGGTGCATATTGGTAATGCCCGAGGCGGGCCGCTGGGCGACGTTCTTGGTAATGTTTTGGTGGCCGCTGGTTTTAAAGTTTCTCGGGATTATTACCTTAACGACGTCGGCCATCAGGTTGAAATTTTGGGCCATTCCATCATTGGTGACGAACAGGCACAGTATCGCGGCCAATACATCGACGAATTAAGAAAGAAAATCAAGGGAAGCGACCTCAAAAAAGTTGGTGAGCAAGGAGTAAAAATTATTTTGGAGGAAACAGTCAAACCCGCTATGGCCAAGCTTGGAATTAATTTTGATAACTGGATTTCAGAGAAAGAATTGCAACAAAACGGTCAGGTGGATAAAGTTTTGAATTTTTTGAAAGAGAAAGACTATATCTACGAGAAAGACGGCGCCTGGTGGTTTAAGGCCTCTGCTTGGGGCGATGAAAAAGATCGGGTGGTTATTAAATCAACAGGCGAAAAAACTTATTTTGGCTCTGACATCGCCAGCCATAAATATAGATTGGAGCAGGGAGCCGATAAACTAATTGATATTTGGGGCGCTGACCATCACGGTGATGTCAAAAGAATAAAAGGAGCACTGGCAGCGCTGGGCTATGAAAATAGATTAGAAATAATCCTTACTCAATTTGTCAGGGTGATAAAGGACGGGCAGGAGATGAAAATGTCCAAACGAGCCGGCACGTATGTGAGCATTGATGATTTAATTGACGAGGCGGGCAAGGACGCGACCAGGTTTTTCTTTTTGGTGCGCTCACCCGATACCCATATGGATTTTGATTTAGATTTGGCGCGTCAGCAGTCGGAGAAAAATCCGGTTTATTATGTGCAGTACGCCAGCGCAAGAATACACAACATTCTTGCTAAATTCAAAATTAAAAATTCAAAATTCAAAATTACAAATCAAAATTTAAAATTATTAACTCAACTGGCAGAGATGGATTTAATTAAGCAGCTTATCCGTCTGCCGGAGGTTATTGAAGATACAGCCGGAGATTATCAGGTGCAGCGGCTGCCCCAATACGCGCTGGATTTGGTGCGGGCGTTCCATAAATTTTACGAGGAATGCCGGGTGATTGACGAAGATAAAGATTTAACGCGGGCAAGGTTGGAATTAGTTGAGGCGGCCAGGATTGTTTTGAAAAACACCCTGGATTTAATGGGAATTTCCGCGCCGGAGAAAATGTAGCAGGCAAATTTGAGAAAAAAGTCGGGAAAAAGTTAGGCGCTGTTTCGCTTCGCGAAACAGCGCCTTTGGGTTCAAAGAAAAAATTATTTTTTTCTTTTCTGCAAAAATGCCGCCAGGTTATCTGAAGTTTCAAGATTGCCCCGCGGGATGTGGTAATGCGGGCATTTCTCAAACCCTTCTTGCTGGCAGTTTTTTTGTGTGAAATTTTGTTCTTCTTCGTCGGCTGTTATTCTGCCCCTTAAAGGATAGATTACACTAGCGGCGCAACAACCCCATTTGTCGCAAAAAATTGTCCCTTCCATTTTTCACCCCCTTAAAGTATCAGATTCAAATCCTGGCCGCATTGGTAGCATTTTCCTTCATTGTCAAAGCGTACAACGCGGTAGCCCGTGCGGTCAATGTTGAGAGTTTGGCAATTCGGGCAGTAGGTGTCCTCGGAGGCCAAGCCCGGCACGTTGCCCGAATAGACGTATTTTAAGCCGGCGTCCAGGCCGATTTGCGCGGCTTTTTGTAAAGTTGAGACCGGTGTTTCCGGCAGCTGCTGCAGTTTCCAGGAAATCTCACCGGAAAAAGCGCTGACATGCCAGGGAGTTTCCGGGCCAAGCTCTTTTTTAATGAACCGGGCGATTTGTTTAAGCATCTCTGGCGAATCGGAAAGCGTCGGAATAACCAAGGTTGTAATTTCCAGCCACATTCCCATTTTTTTCATCAATTTTAAATTTTCTAAAATCGGCACCAGTTTTGCCCCGCAATTTTTTTGGTAAAATTCTTCAGAAAATGATTTTAAATCAACATTGGCCGCGTCCAGATAAGGCGCAATGAGTATAATTGTTTCCTCAGTCATAAAACCGTTGCTCACCCAAACATTTTTCAGCCCCTTTTTTTTGGCCAGTTTCATCGTGTCCAGCGCCCATTCAAGAAAAATCGTCGGCTCGGTGTAAGTGTAAGAAATACTGGGGCAGGATGAGGCGAGTGCTTCTTCAACGATTTTTTGGGGCGGCAAATCAAAGCCCATCTCTTCGATTTCTTCAGCCGTGATTTGGGGTTCTTTGCTGGTTTGAGAAATTTCCCAGTTCTGGCAGTTGGCGCAGCGTAGGTTGCAGCCGACCGCGGCCACCGAATAACTTTGGCTGCCGGGCAGAAAATGAAACAGCGGTTTTTTCTCTATCGGGTCAATATGGCTGGCTATTGCCCGGCCGTCGGTCAGAACAAAAAGACGGCCCTCAATATTTTGACGCACGCCGCAAATTCCCCGCCGGCCGGGGCTAATCAGACAGCGATGAGCGCAGGTTTGGCATTTAACCTGGTTATCGGTCAGTTTTTGATACAGGCAGGACTCTTTCATTTTTGGTTTTATTCTAACATTTTTGACCCCGCACCAGAAGGCTTAGGGGCGGTTGGCGGGAGATGAAAGCCTGCGGTGCGGGGTGTCGCGCCGCGCGCCAGCCAGGGAGATAATTCATTATTTTTGGTCCGGATAGCTGGCGCGCGGTGCTTTACTTTTTAAGCGATTTCGGCTATGATAAACGCATATGAATCTGTCGCAGATTGAACAAAAAATCCTCAAATTTTGGGACAAAAAAAGGATATTTTTTAAATCAATCAGACAGCGCCAAGAGAGCCGTTTTTTCAGTTTTTACGACGGTCCGCCTTTTGCCTCCGGTCCTCCTCATTACGGCCATATTTTGGCCACCGCCATTAAAGATACGGTCCTGCGCTATTGGACCATGCGCGGCTGGCGAGTGGAGCGGCGGGTCGGCTGGGACTGTCACGGCTTGCCCGTAGAAAATTTGATTGAAAAAGAACTGGGCATAAAAAGTAAGAAAGAAATTGAAAAAATGGGCATCAAAAAATTCAATGAGGCCTGTCAGGCTTCGGTTTTCCGTTGCGTCAAAGATTGGGAGACAACGTTAAAAAGAGTCGGCCGCTGGGCCGATTACAAGAATGCCTACGCGACGATGGACAAGGAATATACCGAATCGGTCTGGTGGGTTTTTAAAAAACTTTACGAACTGGGCCTGGTCTATCAGGATTATCGCGTCACGCCCTATTGTCCCAGATGCGGCACGCCTTTGTCCAATTTTGAGCTGAATCAGCCGGGTGCTTATCAAGATGTTGAGGACCAGTCGGTCTATCTAAAATTTCCGATTAAAGGAGAAGGAGGCAGTTTCTTTTTGGTTTGGACCACTACGCCTTGGACCCTGCCGGCTAACACGGCTTTAGCCGTGGGCGAAAATATTAACTACGTCAAAGTCAAAGTCGGCGAAGAAAAGTATATTTTGGCGAAAGAAAGGTTGAATGTTTTGAACGAGACATATGAAATTGAAAACGAATTTTTGGGCGGCGCGTTGGTCGGTTTGGAATTTGAGCCGCTCTTCGTCATAAAATTAGACAGACCCGGCTATAAAGTGGTGGCGGCTGATTTTGTGGCGGTGGACGAAGGCACAGGTATAGTCCAGATGGCTCCGTCTTTTGGTGAAGAAGATATGGAATTGGGCCGCAAAGAAAATTTACCCGCGCCGGTGACTGTTGATTTGGAAGGCAAAATAGTCAAGGGGTTGGGTATTCCCGGCGAAGGAAAATTTGTGAAAGAGGCGGATGAGGACATCAAGGCGGATTTGAAAAAACGTCGGCTTTTGTACAAAGAAGAAAAAATTATTCATAGTTATCCTTTTTGTTGGCGCTGCGACACGCCGCTGCTTTACTATCCGCTCAACACCTGGTATGTGGCCGTCAGCCGATTTAAAGACCAGCTGGTGAAAAATAATCAGCAGATTCGCTGGGTACCCGCTCATTTGAAAGAAGGCCGTTTCGGCAGGTGGTTGGAAGGCGCTCGTGACTGGGCGGTTTCGCGCAATCGTTTTTGGGGAGCGCCCATTCCTATTTGGCGGTGTCAGAAATGCGAGACCATAAAAGTGGTCGGCAGCTTGAAAGAGTTGGGCAAAAAAATCAGCAATCTGCACCGGCCGTATATTGATGAGGTGAAACTGAAATGTCCCGCCTGCGACGGAGAAATGCGGAGGGTTGAAGAAGTTTTTGATTGCTGGTTTGAGTCGGGCTCCATGCCCTACGCTCAATGGCACTATCCGTTTGAAAATAAAGAATTAGTGGAGGAAACTTTTCCGGCCGACTTTATTTCGGAAGGCGTTGACCAGACGCGCGGCTGGTTTTACACGCTGCACGTTTTAGCCGCGGCTTTAACTTCGCAAGACCTGGGGCTGGGCCTGAATAAGTCCGCCTTTAAAAACGCGGTGGTTAACGGTTTGATTTTGGCGGAGGACGGCAAAAAGCTTTCCAAAAGATTGCGCAATTATCCCGAACCGGAAGCAATTTTTGCCAAATTCGGCGCTGACACCCTGCGTTATTTTCTGTTGGTTTCAACCGCCATGGGCGAAGATTATAATTTCTCCGAGCGGCGGGTGGAAGAGGTTTATCGCCGGACTATTGCCACGCTTTGGCATTCTTATCTTTTTTTTAAAACCTATGTTGACAAAACTTTCAGGCCGCAGAAGAATTTTACACCGAAAAATTTACTGGACCGCTGGATTCTCTCCCGCCTGAACCATTTAAATCTGGCTATGGTCAGGGCGATGGATAATTACGACCTGACGGCCGGCGCCAGGCCCCTGGACGCGTTCATTGATGAGCTTTCCAATTGGTACGTGCGCCGGGCACGGCGGCGGTTTCAAAAGCCCCAAACTTTGGCGGAAAAAAACGAGGCGACCCAGACCTTATATCAGGTTTTGTTGACGTTGGCCGAATTAGCGGCGCCGTTTATTCCATTTTTGAGCGAGGAAATTTATTTGGGGCTGAAAAAATCCCGGATGCCCGAATCCGTGCATTTATGCGATTATCCCGTGGCTGACAAAAAACTGATTAACAAAAACCTGGAAGCCAAAATGGCGGCTGGCCGTCAAATCGTCGCTTTGACTTTGGCCGAGCGCGCGTCGGCCGGCATCAAAGTGCGCCAGCCGTTAAAAGAATTAAGAATTAAGAATTACGAATTAAGAAGCAGTAAAGAATTGCTGGAATTGATAAAAGACGAGATTAATGTCAAGGAAATCGTTTTTGACGAAACGCTGAAAACCGAAATTAAACTGGACAAAAAAATCACCAAGGAGCTGAAAGAGGAAGGCGTAACTAGGGAATTGATTAGGCAAATCCAGGATATGAGAAAGGAATTGGGCTTAACCAGAAAAGATAGAATTATGGTTAATTTCCAATTTCCTCCGACAAAGTCGAGAGTCCTCGACAAAGTCGGGACAATTTCCCACCCTGCGGGTGGTCGCCCGAAGGGTGACAATTCTCAATTGAAGGAACTTTTTGCTAAATGGTCCGATTTCATTTTTAAAGAGACCCTTTCTGAAAAATCCGACGAGACCGAACTATTTAAGTTTGATTTGGAAAAAGAAGTAGAGTTGGCAGAGGGGAAAGTGAAAATTGGAATAAAGAAAATAAAATAAGGTTCTTAATTTTTATCAAAAAGGAAGGAGGGAAAAGTGATGAAACTGATAGTTGCCGTTGTCGTTCTTTGTCGAGCTCTTAGAGTAGTGACTAGAAAAGTCAACTGGATATGTACCTATCGCTACCGTGCTTATTCGGAGGATCAACAAATCGCTCGGGGTCAGATTATTGATAAAATCTATTGATAAGGCCTCGAATCATATGATGAGGGAACCTCTCTAGGCAAGGCCGCACCACCCGACAGCGGCCTTTTTTATTTTATTCCGAGCCAGCTTGGCTGAGTATATCGAAGGTTTTGCCCCGAGCCAGTTTACCCCGAATATATTGAAGGGAGGGGAAAGGAGAAATTGCTAAAATGGCGGGGAAGAGGGATAATGTGATTAAGATTCGCCAGCGAGAAATATAAAAACTATTAGATTTATCAGTTATGAAAGAAAATTTACCCGATTCGGGCAAAATTTGGGAAGGGGAATTTAAAAAAGGTTGGGGCGAGGCAAAGCAGCCCGAACCGCGTCTGCTTGAATTTTTTGAAAAATATAAAGGCGAAATCGGACCGAAAATTTTGGATATCGGCTCGGGCGAAGGCCGGCATTTAATACCTTTGGCCAGAGTCGGCTACGACCTTACCGGGCTCGAGTTAACCGAAGAAGGCATAAAGATAACCGAAGGGAAGCAGGATAGGGAAAAGACCGAAGCTAAATTGGTTCGCGGTAACTTTCATAATTTGCCGTTTCAAGATAACAGTTTTGATACGGCAATCAGCACGCAAGCCATGCAGCATAATATTTGGCAAGGCGCAGAAGCCGCTTTTTCCGAGGCGGCCAGGGTTTTAAAACCAGGCGGGCTTTTCTTTTTGAGAGTCAATTCAGATAAAAACGCGATACCGGGCAACGCTAAAATAATTGAAGACAAGGGGCGGACTTGGGTCAGGAATAGAGATGGTGAATTGGGATTTCACCATAGTTTTAGCATGGAAGAATTTAAAGAATTGGCGGAAAAATATAATTTGGAGATAGAGCCGGGATTTGTTGATGAGAAAAGAGCCGGCGATAACTTCGTAATTTACGGGCAATGGAATATTGTTTTTAGGAAGAAGATAATAGATAATAAAGGTCTATAAAAAGGTGTCGGGATTTGAAAAATTTTTCCAGCAGCCAGAAATTTTAGAAATAAAATTATTTTCCATGGAAGACTTTAATGAGTTCAAGATGGGCTGGTTTAAAAAATGCCTGATGCGTTTTGCTCCCAGGCTGTTTTTGAAGCGTGCCGCCAAGGAGCAAGGGGTGGATCGGAAAAAACTTGATTACGCCATGGAGCTTTTTGGCGAAAGCCAGCGTATTGATATTCAACCTTTACCCAGCCGCAGCGGTAGAGGTTTTGTGATTTACCTGGACAATAAATTTTCTTTGCATTTTTACCAAAATGGCGATCATTTCTATTTTGATGGTTTTGAAATAGGGGAATACGAAAACGGCGATGTGACTGTTTTTGATAATCTCGATTTGTAAAAAGTCATTCTCAAGTTCTTGAGAACATTAGAATAATAAAGATTGTTTATATTAGGAAAATGAATTTCTCTATTTCAAAACAAACATTAGTTGTGGCGGCAGTGATTTTAATATTATTTATTGGTATTGAAATTGGAGTCAAGCTAAATCAATTTTCATCTCTGTCATCAGTCTTAATATTGTCTTCACCGTCTAAAATATCACTCTCCCCTTCAGTCAGCGCCGGACCGACCCAGTCAATTACAACAATCAAGTCAAACGAAAATTTATTTAAAGTCACAAGAGTGATTGACGGCGATACTATTGAAATAGAAGGCGGCGAGCACGTCAGATATATCGGCATTGATACGCCCGAGACCGTTGATCCCAGAAAACCGGTGCAGTGTTTTGGCGTGGAGGCGTCGGCTAAAAACAAGGAATTGATTGAGGGCAAAATGGTGCGGCTGGAAAAAGATATAACGGACAGGGATAAATATAATCGGTTATTGCGATATGTTTGGGTTGATAATTTATTTGTTAATCTTGAATTGGTCAAACAAGGTTTTGCTTATTCATATTCCTATCCGCCTGACATAAAATATCAGAAACAAATTGTCAGTGCCCAGCAGGAGGCAAGAGAGGCCAAGCGGGGATTATGGAACGCTTGTCCTGCCGATACGAGAGTTAATACTTCCGCCGCTTCTCAAAGTCCGAGCGCCACCCCTTCTGTTCAAGATAGCGCTCCCGGCTCTTGTCTGATTAAGGGCAACATCAGCGCTTCCGGCGAAAAAATTTATCATCTGCCCGGCTGCGGCTCTTATGCCAAAACCCAGATAGATGCCAGTCGCGGCGAGCGCTGGTTTTGCACGGAATCCGAAGCCCAGGCCGCCGGCTGGCGCCGGGCGCTGAACTGTCCGTAAAATTTTATTCTCAAGTTCTCAAGAACATTAGAATAGAATAAATTCCGCGGTATAATTGTGGTATAATTAATATATTTATGGCGCAGGAGGAAAAAAGTTTCAGACAACTGGAAAGAATCGTCAGGGGATTTTCCAATCACCGCCGGATTGAGATTTTGGAGTTGCTTGGCAGGCAGTCCGAGCTTTCGGTGGTTGAGATTTCCGATAAACTGAGGATTAATTTTAAAACGGCGTCGGAACACATCAGGCGTTTAGCAATTGCCGGTTTAGTGCTCAAGCGTTCAGCCGGGGCGGCTGTTCGCCACAAACTTTCTGACCAAGGAGGGGTTATTCTTAAGTTCTTGAGAATATTAGAATAACCGAATAGTGATGTGCGGTAGAGCGATGTGTGGTAGAGAAAAAGTTATCCACCTTGGCTGATTTGACCCAGGTTTCGCGCGGTTTATAATAAAAGCAGGAGGAAGCAGTTGAACCAGCCTGGAAATTAGGACTGGTTTATTTTTTGAAAAATTAATATTACGATTGGGTGAGAGAGAATTTAGGATACTATTTTAGAGACAAGAATTAGGGGGCACTATCGGGCCCAAAAATTTAATTTCTTTTTGCGAGGGTTTAAATATCTTATTTTAGCAAGAAAGCCATTACAGAACTCGGTACAGATAGAAAGGGAACAAAAAGTAAAATGGCAAAGGTATAAATAAATTTCATTATTAAGAAAATTTTATGGAATTAATTTTTCAAGATATAACTAAAAGTAAAATAGAAAAAATTTTTAATTACCCATTCCAGATTTTAAAAGAAGATCTTTATTTAATTGAGATTAGCGCTAGAGCCAGAAGTGAGAGACAGATTGGCGAAGAAGAAACTGACGATGATGATTTAAGAATAGAAATTAATAGCAGAAAGTTTCCTCAGCTAAATAGTCCGACTAGATATTTTGATAGCCCAGCCGCTTTTAGTGGCGGTCGACTTCATAACTGTAAAAAGACAGTCATTTTTCTTCATCAGTTTAGTGAAGGTAACCATACTTTGACTTTAATTCCAGATAGAGAACCATTTTTAGAAGAAATTAAAACTTCCAAAGGAGAAATTAAAGAAGGAAAACTTACCCTTGGGTTAGATCGACAGGCCGAGGATGGCGACCGGAGACCCTGGTATACTTTTGCTTTCATTGATCTTCCATTAAAAAAAATAACCCTTGACTTATCCTGCCAGAGAAGAAAATGGGATAAGGACGATGTAAAGATAATCATTGACGGAGAAATTAAAAGAAATCTCAAAGAAGGCATCCTTCATAAATTTTGGTATTGGGTTGGTTCGTTTTTGAAGGGGGGAAGGCAAACTGATACTTTTGAAGTTGATTTAAAGAAAGGAGTACATTATATAGAACTTTGGGCTGATCGGATGCCGATTTTAAATCAAGTAATTTTGGATTTTGGTGACACCTTACTTAAAAGAATTCCCACTGTTTATGATCCTAAATGGATTGGTGTTTTTTTCGACGATCCAGAGGATGTTCTTTTAGCTCGGCTTATTTTCGGGGAGGTGAGAAATCAACCAAAAGAAGCCAAAATTTGGGTAGCTGGAACAGTTATTAACAGGACTTACGCACTTTCATAATTTGCTTTAATTAAAGCAAAAATTGGTGTAAATTCTATCTAAACTGTAAACTGTCTTCTGAAATTATTTGGCTTATTTAAGCCATTTATAGACCACTGTTTCCAAAATGTGAATTACAGTTTTAGTTGGAAAACTATCAATTATTGGCTTATATAAAGCAATTATTTATACTGCGTAACTCCTGTTATTAATAGAGTGAAAGCAAAAGCATGGCCTAATACACTAAAAGAAGTAATTTTACAAAGCGATCAGTATGACCCAATTAAGCCCTCGGATAAAAATTATCCCTATGTAGTTGACCCCCTAAAAGACAATAAGGAAGCCGATAAAATTTCTTGGGAGGAATGTTACGAGATAGCCAAAGATATTATTTCTGGCCAATTAGAAAATCCTACTGAAGCCACTCATTTTCATGGATTGGGTGTTTCCAAAGATTGGTTTTTGAAAAATGTTGTTCCCGAAGGAAGATTTTTAAGAAAAATACAAGATATTTACTTTTATTGGAGCCCAAACTAATATGAAAAAACTGCTTCTAATTATTGCAGGAGCCTTTTTTAGTTTATTACTTGGTTATTTTTTAGTTTTTCTTATACAACCAAGCTTAGTTTTAGATTTTTATATTTATCCTTGGGAACTGGAAGCTTCTGGCCCATGGGAAGTTTTTCTTAAAATAAAACCCCTTTCAATAAATATTCAATTTACTCATACTAAGAATTTCAAATTTAATGATTTAAGTTGGTCACCAAACAAAAAATATGTTGCTTTTTTTGAAAGGGTAATGGAGCCAGCTGAAAATCCTTATGATAGAGAATGGGCTCTAAAAATTATTAATCCAAGAACTTTTAAAATAAAACCTATTTTTGTCGGAAACAGCCAAACAGGAGAGTATCAATGGTTAGATGACCAGACGATTAGAGTTTATATTAATGCCGGAACTGGCGTGAGGGCCTATCGGGATATTAATGTCAATATTTCAGAACCCTTTGTTGCTTCCGAGCACGCAACTCCAGAGTTTTGGATACCAGTGAAAATGGGAACGAGAGAACCTTTATAAAATTATATCCTACGAGAGCAGTTCTCGTAGGAATTTATCCATAAAATTATTTTTAAGGATACCAGTTTATTTTGAAAATAAGCACAAAAAGATGAATAAGTTGGTAAATTATTGGAGGTCAAGTAGCGTTATTAAAAAATTTAACATAATAAGTTATGGTTTGCTTTTGATTGTCACTATAATACTTTTGATTTTTTATTTATATATAGGATTTTGTTACGGTATATATGAAGGGGAGCAATTTATGATATGGCCGCTGGCAGACAGGTTTTATCTGCTACTTATTCTATTTCTATTTTTAGCAGATATCTTTTGCGGTATTTTTAAAAAAATTATAAATAAAAGGTGGTTTTTTAAATTATTTTTTTCATTTTTAGGAGTGGTGGTTGCCAAAATCACCATTTCTTATGTGTCGCTTGCCTTACTAACTAAAATATATTTAAGTATTTAGCTGCATAAAAATTAACATTATCGTAAAATTATGAGAAGAAAATTTACATACGGCTTGGTGCTTTTAGCAATAATTGCCGCGGTGGTTTGGGTTGGTTACAAAGTCGCATATCCTGAATACCAGCAATGGAAATTTAACCGCTGGGCGGAAAATTTCAACAAAGGCCTTGAAAATTATTTTAAAAACGACACCTACGGCGGCCAAACTCCGCAGAAAACCTACACCCTTTACATTGAAGCGCTCAAGCGCGGGGATACGGAGACCGCCAGTCTTTATTTTTATTGGGAAAGGCAGGTGGAGCAAAAGAAAAAATTAGACGAGCTGAAAGCCAAGGGAGAATTGGAGAAATATATCGCTGATTTACCGAAATGGGAAGGGTTAAAGGAGGAAGAATATGGGGATTTGAGTACGAAGAAATATAGCTATGAAGTTTTTTCTGAAAAAGAAGAAAAAATAATAGATCCTCTTTCTGGGAAAGAAGTCATTTTCCCCGTAGGGAAATCCAGAGGATGGCTGGATTTTCAATTAAACAAATCCGCTAACATCTGGAAAATCTATAGTCTTTAATTGCGAAACTTATGAGGCGCGGACTAATGCTTAAGCAAATTATTATCATCGCGGCCATAGCCATTTGCGGCCTGATGGTTTTTATCCTTTTTCATTTTTCCAACAGCCTGGCTTATGAACCCAATCCCACGCACGCCGCCTTAGCCGAAAAATCATCTCGGCTTTTTAATTCGTATTTTAACGGCAATTTATCGGCTGATGATATCGCGCAGCTTATCCAAGGAGCAATGAACGAGGATACCCCGCCCCGCTGGATTAACCATTTTTACGACCCCCAGACCGGGTTGGGCTGGACCAGCGAACGCATGGGCCAAATGCCAAGCTCAATGATGAATTTATTGTCGGGAGTGCTTCTTTCAACAGAACAAGCCGCTGCTGCGCCTGTCTGGGCCCAGGACCAGGCATTGCAAGCAAAATATTCAAGGTACGAAGGCAACCGCACTTTCCAGAAAGCGGTTTATGATTATGTGAACGGCAACCAAAAAGAGGCCTTCAGGTCCTTGGGCCATGCTTTACATTTAATTGAAGATATGGCTGTGCCCGCCCACACGCGCCAGGACACGCACGCGGATATTCCGGGTTCCGGAGATCAGGGCGAACCGTATGAAAAATGGGTTGCCCAACATACGGATTTGACGCATTTAGATAGTTTGAATTTCCAGCAGGAAAAATTAAATTGCATCAACTTGGCCGATTGTTTTAATAAGGTGGCTAAGTATTCCAATGAGAATTTTTTTAGCGAGGATACGATAAATGATAAAAGTTATAATTCTCCTATCTATTCAAGACAAGAAATAACCCCCGAAGAAATTATTTATTATAAGAAAGACTTAAATACTGAGAAGGAATATCCTTTGGTAATTTTTATAAGAGAAAATAAAATATTAACATTAAAGGATAGCGTTATTCAGCAATCCTATTGGCAACTCCTCTCCCGTCAGGCGGTTCTGGGCGGCGTGGAAATCATCAGATTGTTTTTTGATGAAGTCGCCAAAGCGCAAAATAATAAAAGTATTTTGGAAACGCCGCCGGCTGAACCGATTGGTTATTTCTACAATCTTAACACTGGATTAGCCGCTCTTTATTCCCAGGCGGCCGGCGCTATTTTTTCTCCTTACGGCGAATTAGTTAAATTGGGAAATTTTGCCGTTAATCTTTGGCAAGAAACCGGTGGGAAATTATTTTCGCTTTTTTCGACAATCAGCCAGCCGTTTAAGCAAGAGCCCGCGGCGCCGAGCCCGGCGCAGACGGGCGAGGCGCTGTCGCCCGGTCCAACGCCGCCGGTCATTGTCATCGCCCAGCCGCCCGGCAAAGTGAAATTGCCGCCAAATACCGTCGCTGCCGTAGAAAAAACTGAAGAAGGGGGAAGTATAGTTGAAGAAATATCGCCGACAGACGTGGAAATCCCTTCGCCGATTATTGAAGAAAAAAATCCCAGCCAGGCGATTTTGCCCACCTTTTCGTCGACAACAACCACGACAACCTCCCAATTTATTCCTGGCATTGGCGGCGGTTCCGAACCCGCGTCGACAACCGACACCACGCCGCCCGAAACCATCATCACCTCCCAGCCAATAAGCCAAACCAGCTCCACCACGGCTGTTTTCATTTTTAGCTCCTCGGAAAGCAATTCTACTTTTGAATGCCAGCTGGACGGCGCCACCTCAACCGTTTGCATCTCGCCAAAAGAATATAGCGGTCTGGCCGAAGGTAGTCACACTTTTCAAGTGAAGGCCGCAGATGCCGCCGGCAATCAGGATCAAACGCCGGCTCAATACGCCTGGGTTATTGATTTGACCGCGCCCCAAATCAGCAATATTGCTTCAGCCGCCGGCCGCACATCGGCTTTAATTTCTTGGACAGCTTCGGAAGCCGGCGTTTTTCAGATTAGATATGGCACCACGACCAGTTATAGTTTAACCAGCGCCACCACTTCCGCGGCAAGTTTAACTATTGGTTCTCTATCGGTTAATACTGCTTATCATTTTCGTCTTTCGGCGCAGGACAGCGCGGGCAACGCCACCAGCAGCGCCGATAATATTTTTACCACCACTAGCCAGGCGGAAAATGTGGTGATTAGCGAAATTCAAATTACCGGCGGCTCGGCTTCCACCACTGATGAGTTCGTGGAGTTGTACAATCCCACCAGCTCGGACATAAATTTATTCGGTTGGCGCTTGACTAAAAAATCGGCTACCGGCTCGACCACAAAAATTTTAGTTAATTCTTTCCCGGCAAAATCTATTCCGGCCCGTGGTTATTTTTTAGTTGCCCATCCGACTGGTTATGACGGCGGGGTGCCGGCTGATGTTTTCTATACTTCTACTAGCTCCGGATATTCTATCGCGAATAATAATACTGTAATTCTTTATAGCGACGCCGGCCTCACTATCGTGGATATGGTTGGTTTCGGGTCGGCCAGCAGTTCCGAAACTGCCACAATTGGTAATCTAACGGCTCATCAATCGGTTGAGCGCAAAGCCACAGCCACTTCCACCGCCGGCCTGCTGGTCAACGGCAGCCATCAGTGGCAGGGTAACGCCTATGATAGCGACGACAACAGCAATGATTTTGTTTTACAGTCCAATCCCAATCCCCAAAACTCGCTGATGCTGACCGAGCCAAGAAATTCTTTGCCCAATTTAATGACCACCGCGGCTTGGCCCACCTGGCAGAAAAATTTAGCGCGCACCGGTTTGTCTTCAGCTAATTCCCTGGCCACCAGCACTCTGACCGTCAAATGGACTGCTACAACCACCGCCGTCACTGATTCGTTTGTTTCTCGTCCCGTGTTAGACGACCAAGGCAACATCTATATTGGCCGTACTGCCGGACTGGCCAAATATTCTTCAGCCGGCAATCTTTTGTGGCTTTATGCTACCAGCACCGCCTCCAGCGCGCCTTTGATAACGTCTGATGGCACGATTTTCTTTCGCTGCGCCTGGGCACTTTGCGCGATTGGCCAAGACGGGCAATTTAAATGGAAATATGATTTAAGCGGCTCGGCCGGCGCTAACGCCACTCTGGCAATTTTATCCGATGGGACGTTGATTACCCAGTCTGATGAAAAAGTTTATGCAATAAATCAGGACGCGACGCTCAAATGGATTTTTGATTCGGGCCAGCCAATGGGCAGTTCCAACAGCATTACCGCACCGGTTATTGATTCCGCTGATAGCATCTATATTGCTATAGATAATTATCTTTATGCCATTTCATCCAGCGGCAGTTTGATTTGGGCTTGGCCGGTGCCAAATTCTGGTCACTGTTCTTCTTTGACACTTAATGGCGACAACCTCTATTTTTCTACTGAAGAGGTTTGGCCCAACGGCGGCCTTTACGCTTTAAACAAAGCAGGCGGCTCGATTTACTGGCTTAAAACGTCAGACCCACTAGGCTACAACAGCCACGCCGAATTGGCGCCAGCCATTGACAGCAGCGGCCAGGTTTACGCGATTATGTTTTATTTTAACGGCATAGCCAAATTGGAAGCTTATTCAACCAGCAACGTGCCACTTTGGATTTACGAGTCAATGTCAATGAACGGTTCCCGTTTAGCCGCGCCAGTTCTGACCGCTGACGGCAAAATTTATTTAGCCTACCAAAGTGAATTGAGGATTTTTGACGCCGTCAGCGGCAATCTTCTTCCTTCTAGTTTTATTCCACCCGATGATAATAATTTTTATATTCATTTTGGTGCGGTGGGTTCGGATGGAACAATTTATACGGCCAGCGATAATATATTGTATGCGGTAGGGAATTGAGTTTTGCGTGGTACAATAACCTTCCAACATTCTTGAGAATGTTGGAAGGTTATTGTGTGCTGTAAAATGTTATAATGCAATTATGATAAAAACAAAAACAAGCAAACAACTTGAAAGACATTTTAAAGGAATCGCCAATCACCGCCGACTTGATATTTTGTTTTTGGTAAGAAATTCCGAGGGGATAACTTTAACCGCAATTGCCGAAAAATTAGATTGTAATTTTAGAACCATTTCCGAGCACACCCGGAGATTAGTTCAGGCCGGGCTTTTAAATAAAAGATACCGCGGCAGAATCGTTGAACATTTTCTTTCTCCTTACGGCCATAAGCTTATGAAGTTTATAGAAACCTTCCAACATTCTTGAGAATGTTGGAAGGTTATTTTTCCACCCTTTTCCGTTATGGAAATTCAGGCCTGCCCCAGCACCTTTGGGTTAGTGTAAAAATGGATAAAAATAATTAGCCAATAAAAAATGATAGTGAAAAATGAGCAAAATTTAACAGAAAAAGGTGTGGGGGTTTATAAAACTCAAGGCGTTATTTTGAAAAAAACCGAGCTGTCGCAGACCGATCGGTTGCTAACTGTTTATACCCAAAGCAACGGCAAAATTTTGGTGCGGGCCAAGGGCATTGGCAAAAAAGAATCAAAATTGAAATCGCTGACTGAGCCGTTTAATTGGTGCGAGTTTATGTTGGCCAAAAGCAAGACAATTGATGTTTTAGCCGGCGTTTATCCGATTAAGGAATTTGGTTATCTGCGCGGCAATTTGTCATCCTTGGCCTACGCTTTTTATTTTGCCGAGCTGATAGACAAAATGGTGGTCGCGCCAGAGCGCGATGATAATTTATGGCGGCTGATTTTGCGGGCGTTTGAGGTTTTAAATCAAAAGCGAGACGATTTGCCTAAAATAAAAACCCTCTTTGAGCAAAAGCTGCTGGAGTTTTTGGGGCACGGTAAGCCGACAAAAAAAACAGCCCCAGAAATAATCCAGGAACTGGTGGGAGAAAGGATTCGAGCTGAGAAGTTTTTACATCAATGAGGCTGTTTTACTGATTTCCGTTCAGACGACTTAGAAGTGTGGCATATTTTTTTATGGCGCGATTAACGGAACGCACTCCTAATTGGTCAACTATATTTATTCCTTTGGCGCCGAGCCGGCTTTCTTTGTCCCAAAGCCAGCGCGTGTCCACAAAAAATAATTTTTGGTCGTTTTTGTCAGCCAGAATGTTGGCGGTTTGTTGAAACCATTCAAATGGATGTTTACCCACTTCTTCGGGGCGCGTATCAATTAATTTTCCGGTATCCCAATACATTTTTTTGGTTAACATGGCAAAAGCGAGCAGCTTCTTCAGCAATTCCGGGTGAGATGTCAGCTGCTCATCGTTAAGTTCTAAAAGCGGCACGATATCGACGCCTTTTACGCGTTCTTGAAAAATATAATAGGTAAAGGGCAGCTTTTTTTGTTTGGCCGCATATTCTTCGGCTTGTTTTTGAGTCACTTCCGGCGGGTGGCCAACGACAACCTGTTCTTTGGGTAAGAAATTTTCGTTTAGTTCGTGGTCTAAAACGCGGGCGCTGGTTTCTGTTAATTTCTCGTCGCCCAAAATTGACAGCATTTCCTGGTGGAACGCGCTGTCTTTATTTTGTAAATCAGAAATTAATTCTTTTCTGATTTTAACGGATTCGTCATCGTCGCTTTTTTGAGCCTCTTTTTGGTTATCGCCGGCAAAATATTTTTTCATCAGCAGATATTCCGCCACGCCGTTTTTAATAAAATCCATGTCAGGGCTGATTTTAAACTGCGGCCCTAATGTTTTTTCAAATATTTTGCTGACTTTTTCCCTCGGAAAAGTCATTTTTAAAAAATTAAAAAGAGGCGGCGAATATTTGGTCGTTTTGCCGATTTTCACGACTAAGTCGGCAGAGTCTTCTCTGGGCTTATTTATTTCATGAATATCGGCATGTGAGCCTTCAGAGATCCTTTCCCCCAAAATACCTTTTCGCAGCGGCGCCAAACTTCCTTTGTCGCTTGGTTCGCTTACTGGATCGGGCGAAATCACATTTGTGATCTCATCGTCTGGCTTAAAATCCGCATCGCCTTCTTTTATTTCGGGAATAATATTTTCCCGCTCCGTATGAATTTTTGCCATCTCCTCCGGAGAGGGCATTTTTGGCATCTCACCCATAAATTTTTATTTGATTTGTTTAAAACTTCAAGTTTAGTATAGGTAAAAAGCGATTTGTTGGCAAGAAATAAAACAGCCCTGGAGGTAATCCAAGGGCTGGTGGGAGAGGAAATTAAATCGAGAAATTTCTTCAATTTTGAACGGAAAGGAAACTGTTAATGATGATGCCATGTGGTCCTTTGAATCTTTTCATGGAAATATTCCAAAACAGCTCGGGTGTTAGCTTTTTCTAAAGCTTTTTCAGGATCGGTTTCGCCGGTCATCTTTTTTATTTGGCTTTCTGAGTAAAGAAGATATCTTTCACTGGAAGCAGGAAAGAATTTCTTCTCGCCTTTTTTGTTTTTAAGGACAAAGCCGGGAACTGGAACTGGAACATCTTGAAAATTAAATTGGCTTCGTGCCTCTACACCCAGAATCTCATAATACTCCATTTTAAATACGGAGGCACAAGTATCGGACGACAAAAGAAATACTTTTTCGGTCTGTTCGTTTGTTGCTGACATAGATCCTCCTTTATCAAACTTGAGTTTTTAAAAAACTATTTTAATTCAGAAATTTTAATCAGTTTTGTTTCTTTTTCACTTCTTTTTTTAATTTCCACCGATTTTTCTTTTGAGGTTTTTTCGCTTACAACCAGCCGCCAGGGAATCCCGATTAAATCTGCTTCGGCGAATTTGGCGCCGGCCGAAATTTCGCGGTCGTCGTACAACGGCTCAACGCGTTGAGCCGTTAATTTTTCGTAGAGATTATCCGCTTCTTTTTTGATTTCCGGGCTTTCGCCCAGCGCCAGCAGATGGAATTTAAAAGGCGCGACTGATTCGGGCCAAATAATTCCTTGCTCATCGTGCGAAACCTCAACAATTGTGCCCATAACTCTGGTCGGCCCGATGCCATAGCAGCCCATTATCACGTCTTTTTCCTGGCCGTCTTTGTCTTTGAATTTCAAACCAAACGGCGCGGAATATTTGGTGCCCAGTTTAAAAATATTGCCCATCTCAACCGCTTTGGCTTCTTTAAAATCTTTACCGCCGCAATCCGGGCAGGCCGGCGTTTCGGCTTTAATTTCGCTGTTAATCGCCAAATCGCAATTCTGGCAGATAAAAATTGTGTCTTCGCCGTTTTCGGTTAAGGTTTGAAATTCGTGAGAATATTTAGAAAAAGTGCCGCCCGAAGCTAAAGTCAAATAAGTTTTATCGGTTAGGCCGCAGCGCTCAAAAATGCGAAAATAGGCGTCTATAACTTTACTGTAGTATTCATCTAAATCTTTTTCGCTGGCATGGAAAGAATAAAGGTCTTTCATCAAAAACTCGCGCGTGCGCAGGAGCCCTGATTTGACGCGGATTTCGTTGCGGAATTTGGTCTGAATCTGAAAAAGATAAAATGGCAAATCCTTGTAGGAAAAAACAATTTTTTTGGCCAAGGGCGCGACAATCTCCTCATGGGTCGGTCCCAAAGCGTAATCTTTTTCCGCCGCGCCTTTTAATTTGAAAAGTTCCTCAAAACTTTCCCAGCGGCCGGTTTTTTCCCAATTTTCAGCCGGATGCAGAACCGGCATTAAAACTTCCTGACCGCCCAAGGCCAGCATTTCCTCGCGAATAATGTTTTCAATTCGGCGCAGCACGCGCAGGCCCAGCGGCAAAAAAGAGTAAATGCCGGCGGCTAATTTGTCAATGAAACCGGCGCGCGCCAGCAAAATGGCGTTGGTGCTTTGTTCGTCCTTGGGCGCCTCGCGGAGGGTTTTGGTTTTGAGTTGGGATTGCCGCATATAATTTAGTATAGCCAAGAAGGAAACAATTGGCAATCAAATTGTAAGGTGCTTATAGTATTATGCGACATTCGTTTATTTAAATTAGTTTCATTATTTAAAAAAGACGGGCCTGGCATTACGCCAAACCCGTCGGTTTTTCAGTCAAGTGGTCAGCCATTCGAGCTTTGTCGTTTGGCTGGGTAAAAGAACCTGAGCTTGTCGGTTGGCAAATAGATACACGGACCAGCTTAAGCCGCACAGCTCTTTGATAATTTTTCTTTCCGGGTCTACGTTTGTTTGTTTTACTTCTGGCCGGCGGCCGACGTATTCCAGTTCAAGCTGGTAGAAAACTTCGTCATCTTTGACGCATCGGTCGAGATTGAGATGATATACTCGTCCGCTTTTTTTATTTTCCGGCCACAGCGCCAGCCGGGAACGTAGAAGATGGCCTTGAGGAGTTAGCTGGCCGAATTTTTCCGTGTATTGAGCCAACACATTCTTAAGATTTTCAAACGAAAGATCAAATCTCTCGCCTTTCTCTTCATGCCTTTTCATGACGCAACTTAAACCGAATTCGTCTGGCAGGATTTGAGTTTGCGCTTTGGTGACAATGCGGAATTGTTGGCCCCTGTAAAGCAGTTTAATTCCTTCAACCATCTTACCTTTTTCCAAGCGGGTCCAATAAAAATTTATGCTGGTTCCGGCCTTGGTGTAGGGATATGGGTCAAGGAAGAAGTCGGGAAATTCGCCGCGCAGGAATGCTTTTTTGAGTTCCATAAAAAAAGCGTAAGGCCGCGGATGACTGACCGAAAACTTGGATTCGATTTCCGTGCCAGCCAGCTCTTTGTGTAATTTAGTGCCGAATTGATCCAAGTATTTGGCGTGGAAGTTGTAGGCCTGATTTTTTTTTGAAATCGTGGGCACGGCACCGCGTTGGCACATTAAATCAACAACTTCTTTGTAGGCAGAACTATTTTTATTCTTGTCCATTTTTATTTCAACACGCAGGCCTTTTTCTTGCCCGAGTCGTACCATCGGCTGGCCGAGTGGAAAAAAGCCATATTCCATTTCTTGATCGGCCGTCACGCGCATTTCTGCGTTGTCGCGAGGAATAAAATGGCAACGGCGATATTGAATTAAAATATGGGGGCGCAACGACACTTGTTGTCCGATAATGTCGGTCAGTTGCTTGGCTGCCAAGAGGCAAAAGTCCGGCAGAGTCAAAGAGAACTTCGTTTTTATTCTGCCGGCGCCGCCCGCGGTTTCTTCCCATTTTAGTTCGCAATTGAAAAGGTCACTCGGGCCAATAATAATTGTTCCGTCGGGTTTAGTAATGTAGCGTCTGGCCTTGAGCGATATTCCCCACGGGACCGAAAGTTCATCGTCGTTGACATATATCGTTTGGTTGAATTGCCTTTCTGAATATGACACCGGGGCCATTATTTGGCCTAGTTTGTTTAGCACTAAAGCAGCTTCTGCTTCCGGCACCATAAAACGCTGTTCCAGTCGTTTTAAGTCTAAGCTCTTGAACATTTTTTAGATACCTCCAGTTTGATTTTTAAACAACTGCTTAAAATATTAAATTAAACTTTTTATCATTTCCACCATCTCTTCGTTTCCAATCAGCAGCGCCCTCTCGGGCGAGGGGAGATAAATGAGTTTGTCGTAGATTATCAGCGTGCCTTTGAAGTTTTTATTGTTTTTTACTTTTTTGATTTTCAGCCCGCCCAGCCGTTTTTTGATTTCGGGAAATTTCTCCTGCCAGGGTTTAAGCGCTCCTTGACTGCCGCTGCCGCCAAGAATTAAAATTTCGTCGGTCCGGCTTTGGGAAAAATCTTCCAATAAAGTTTTTATCTCTTCTTTGCTTTCAAAAGTCCGGATTTCGTTTTGCCCGGTCAGATAAAACCTGGAGCGCAGAGCCGAAATTATCCGGACAAACTCCCTTTCTTTTTCTTCAATCTCTCTTTTTTGCACGCGCAGCAAGCCCAGCAGTTTGTCGGGCGATTCGGCGGCAAAATAGGTTTTCTCGCCCTTGACTACTCCATGGCGCTTAATTTCGCGCATCAAGCCCTGGCGTTTGAGGCCGCGGATGACCTCATAGGCCGTCGGTCGTGAAATTTCCGCCTTTTGGGCAATTTTTTGCACCGGGCTCCAACCCAGCTCCAAAGCGGCCAGATAAACGCTGACCTCCTTTGGCTTCAGCCCCAGTTTTCTTAGTTCCAAAGCGATTAACTCCATATGAAAGTATTATAGTCGGTTTCGGAAAGTAAGTCAAACTTTGTAAAATTTTATTTTACAATATTGAATTTTCACTCTCGGCTCCTTTCTTTTATTTGATGGCCTAATTTGCTATAATTTTAATAATATGATTTTTAGCGGCAATAGCAATTTAAGTTTGGCTAAGGTCTTGGCAAAAAAGACCGGTTTGAGGCTGGGTAAAATTTTAATTGAGAAATTCAGCGATGGAGAAATTTATGTCCAAGTTCAGGAGAATGTTAAAGGTAAAAAAGTTTTTGTTTTGCAGTCGTTGAATTGTCCCGCCGACGAAAACCTGATGGAGCTTTTGATTATAATAGATGCCCTGAAAGAAATGGCGCCAGAAAAAATAACCGCCATTTTACCTTTTTACGCCTACCGCCGTCAGGAGAAAAAGCTGAAACAAGGAGAGTCAATCACAGCCAGATTGGTGGCAAAATTGCTTGAGACGGCCGGCGTTGATGCCGTCATTTTGGTGGATATTCACAGCGATAAAATCCTGGATTTTTTTAGGGTGCCGGCAAAAAACATTGAGGCGACTGATTTGTTTGTTGAATATTTTCGGCAATTGAAGTTAAAAAATGCCATGGTGGTGGCGCCCGATAAGGGAGCCCTTGAGGACGCCAAGCGCTTCGCCGAAAAATTAAATTTAGAGGCCATTTTTATCACTAAAAAAAGAAGAACTCACGATCAGGTGGAATCAATGACTCTTTCGGGGGACGTGAAAGGGAAAAATATCATCATCATTGACGATGAAATTGACACTGCCGGCACCATATCCAGAGCCGCCGAATTGTTGAAAAGCAGAGGGGCAAAAAATATTTATGTGGGCTGCACCCACGCGGTTTTTTCCGGCCCGGCCATGGTCAGATTGAAAAAAGCACCCATTAAAAAAATTATCACCACTGACACGATTTCGCTCCCCCTGGAGAAGAGAATTAAAAAGCTGTCGGTTGTTTCGGTTTCTTCCAAATTGGCGGAGTTTGTTGCGAATGGGGTGTGCAATGTTATGGAAGACGCTCGGCTTAAACAAGCCAAAAATTCTTAAACCAATGTTTTTTTTGCGAAAGAACGCGCGATGGAAAGGAGGAAATAGGGACGTTGACAAGCTGTTTGGCGGGGAATAAAATAGAGTTATGAAGAGAAAAGAAGATTTTGTCACAAAAAAATATTTAGACGAGGCGTTAAAGGATCATTCCGAGACGATTATAGAAGCCGTCAATTTTGGATTTGAAGAGAATAAAAAAGAGCATAAAAGATTAGAAGACAAAATAGACAAAAGCTGGAAATCACAATTGATAAATACGTTAAGGCGCAGGAAGCTTTCAAGCAGGAATTTGTGATTATGAAAGAAGAAATGAAACAGGTAAAGCAGGTGTTAAAAGAAAAATTAGGAGTGGAAATTCGGGCGATTTAATTTTATTGTTTGGGTTTGTATTACAGAATATGGGAGATACTTTCCGCTGGGATGAGCGGATTTTTTGTTTGCTTGGCGGCTGTGGATAAGTTTTGTCGGGAAATGCAGAAATTTGACTCTATTTTTTACTTATGATAATATAAAACTGTTATGGCTATTGACTGGACAAAAATTTATAAAAAATACCGGGGTTTGTGGGTGGCGTTGAAGGATGACCAAAAAACAGTGGTTGCCTCAGGGGAAACAGCGAGAGAAGTTATAGAAGAAGCTAAAAGGAAAGGTTTCGGTGAGCCGATACTTTTTCGTGTGCCGACAAAAGTTATTCCTTATATCGGCGGTTTTTAGTTATGAATTATGAAATTTTATTATTCCAAGTTTCCCTTGCCGCGTCGCTCCGAATTTTTCGGCAGCACCATTTTAAAACCAATTATCCCTGTCAAAATTATTGTGGGTGATAAATCACTCAGATATTCCGCGCTGATAGATTCTGGCGCGGATTTTTGTATTTTTGATGCAGAAATCGGAGAAAATTTAGGATTGAATGTGAGAGCAGGTAAAAAAGAGATATTTGGCGGAATCCAAGAGAAGGGTGGAGCCGAAGCATTTTTTCACGAAGTTAAAATTGATATCGGCGGCTGGAATTATAAAACTGTAGTCAGTTTTTCTTACGATATTGCCAAGCACGGTTTTGGCATCCTCGGGCAAATCGGCTTTTTTGATATCTTTACGGTCAAGTTTGATTTGGCAAAAGAAGAAATCGAATTGAAGGAAAGAACAAAATAATTGTTGGATATTATCTTACATCACATAATTTATTAAAATCCGCTTGATTGAGCGGATTTTTTGTTTGCTTGGCGGCTGTGGATAAGTTTTGTCGGGAGATGCTTGACAAAGTTATTTAGTGTGAAGTAAAATAACGGAAGAGAATGATTTGAGCTTGAATTGAGGGTTTTTGGTTATTTATACCCTGGTCTCTATGGGTGCGAATATCATGTTTTGTCGGGTAATTCAAACAATCTTTGAGGCCGATAAAATTTCTTCATATTTGTTCAGGGCAAAATTATATGGATTTTGGCAAATTAAATTTAGCGAACGTTCTGGCCGTGGCGCTGCCGATGGCGGTCATAGTGGCAATTTGGCTTTTTCAGAGATATTACCGGAAATAGTAGTATCCGAATAGCGTAAATTCATACGAATACGCACATGCGAATGAATTTGCCGGTTGAACAAAGAGGATTAAAAAGTCCTTTTCGTTCAGCCCAAAGGCCCCGCTTAGCGGGGGCAGGCCAATTGGTCCTGGAGGGCTGAAGTAGAGAAAAGTTCTTTTGATGAAAAAATAAAAAATTCTGCATAGAGGGGGGTGTGAGATGGTTCTTCCGATTGATAGCAATGTGTATGTCGAAGCGGAAAGGCTTCCGCGTGCTGTGGCTCGGCCAGAAAAGAAGACCAGTATATTCAAGGGATTAAAAACTCATTTTCGGAGAATCGGAGTGATTCTCTTGAATACTTTTTTTGGCCACACTTGGGTTTATTTCTTGATCGGCCTTGCAAACAAGTACATTTTCAACAAGCCGATTAAGTCCATTTTTATGCTTTATCCGGCAAACGAAAAGTATACCAAGGCGTATGTCTACCTATGGTATGCCCGAAGCATGAAATGGAAGCCCCGGTTAGTTGGTCTTTTGAAGCAGAATGAAAAATGGGGATTTATTTTCGGGATTTCCGCGACTGAGGAAGATTTTATCAATCCCGAAAATATCAGCAATCTCAAAAAGGTGGAGGCGAGGCTTGAACGCATAAGAAAACTCGTTGGTGCAGACCAAAAAACCTTTGCTGGCATTTTGCCCGGTATATTTTTCTCCAAGAGAATTGTGACTAATCCCGTGGAAAGAGAAGTAACCGTGAAGGCCGTTTTACAGGCTCTGGGCAAAATTAAATCTGCCGAAAATTTACCGGTAGATATGCCAAACATTGTGCTCGGCGGCGAAGGTTTTATCGGCTCTGCGCTGAGAGGAGCCGGGAATGACAACTTTTTCTCCCTTGATATAGGAGAGGAAGAACGTTTTCTTGCTCTTTCGGAGAAGTTAAAGGGGAAACCAGTTATTCTCCTAAATATAACAAGAAAAGGTGCTTTGCACTCCTATATTCCTTACCTTTGGCCCGAGGTGGTCGTGGTAAACGAAGTTTACCCTGAGCCCAGCGAAAAGGAGTTGGCTGAAATAGAGGCAAGGGGTGCCGTTTGCTACCACATCATCGGCGTTAAAGGCAAGGCCTGGCCGGGATTTCCTCGAGGCTACGCTGGTGGAATCCCCTGTTGCGCATCTTTTTGGCCCCAAGACGGGAGGGGCTATGATGTGCTCATCAAAAAAATGTAGCCCCAGAGATATATGCCTCGGAGCAAAAAACTCCGGGGCTTCTTTTATTTATTTTAAGTATGATATAATAAAGATGGCCAAAAAATATATTCCAAGCTAATTTCTGGAAAGGATATTTTCGAGTTTGCTATAGAATATTTATTATATATTTTGCCGTTAAAGAATTAAAAATTTATAGCATTATGGAACACTCTTCAATTTTAAATAAATATAAACTTTCTAATGGTTTAGAATTTCTTTTTAAACCAATGCTAGGTCATAAATTTATTTCCATTGCAATCGGTATAAAAAATGGGGTGTTGTGTGAGAATAAAAATGGTCTGGCGCATCTAGTTGAACATTTAATAGGTTATAGCTGTGAATTTTATATTAAGAAATTTTCGAAAGTCTGGGGATCCCTATCGTGGACCTTTGACGCAAATATTTATAAGGGTTATTCGGAGTTTCGTTTTGACACAAAAGCCTTTTCATTCGTGACTTTAATGAAAATCATTAGTTACGCTTTTCAAAACCCCGCTTTTAATGGAAAAAATATTTTGAGAGAGAGAAAAAATATCATAAAAGAATGGAGGGCACAAAGAAATCTTGACTACTACCTGGCTGATTGGTTGGTTGATAAAGCCATTTTTCGTGCTCCGTTTTCAAACACGCCAGGGGGTAATCCATCAGAAATTCGCCGTGCTAAAAAAAGTGATATTATTGCTTATTGGAAAAAAATATTCAAAGGCGGCAATATAGTTATTGTTGTTGCCGGAGATATTCCTGAAAATGCCATTCAAGAGATTCGAAAATTTTGGTCTCTGGTGCCGAGGGGGAAGAAAATTTTCTATCCTTCGCGCGTTCTCTTGAAGAAAAAAAGAAAAAGGATAACTTTTGGCTTTTTGCCCCAAAAGAGGATATTTGTTAGTATTAAAATTCCAGTTTTTAATTGGCGATTTTATAAAAAATTTGTTAGTCATCTTATTTCTTTTGCTTTCGCTGGGGCTACTACTTCTACATTAGATAAAGCATTTAGACATCTGACAATAAATAAAAGCCTCGGTGCCAGTATTTTTGAATTTCAAAAAACTGCCTATTTAGGTATTAGTTTTTATTCCCCTCGAGAAAAATTAATGCCCGTCCTTATTACTTTAATGAAGTCGTGGCTAAAATTTTGTGAAGAAGGACCATCAGGGAAAATTTTAAAATCTGTTAAAAGTATCGCCCGGCGATTGTATAAAGAGACCATTGCGTCTTCCTCCCTTACAGCCCAGATGATTCTTTATGAAAAAATGTACACTTTGTCTGGCAAACAAGAATTACTGCCCGAACATCGGCTCGAATTAATGCTTAGAGTCACTAAAGATGAAATCCGGGAGGCCGCTAAAGCATTTGCTGAAGTTCGGGACTGGAGTGTGGTTCTGGTGGGTAATTTGAGAGAAAATCCAATTAAGCTATTTTGGGAAAAGATTTCAAAATCAAATATAAAGAATAAAAATGGCTCCTATCGAGATTGATAGGAGCTTAAAAGACTTTGAAGGGTTCATTTTTGGTTGACAAACCTTTGGCCGCCCTGGTGCCCGCTATGCTGACTTTGGCTATGGCGGCTGCCGTAGCCGTACCTGGGGTCGTGGGTGCCGTAGCCGTACCTGGGGTCGTTGCTATACCCTCCAGAACCCCTGTGGACATTATGACCGGAACGATTGCCATGATAGGAGGTTCCTGGTACGGGAGAATGCCTCTGAGAACTGGTTTTGTTACCCATTTCTTACTCTCCTCTTTTTTAATTTCCAGATTTTCTTCAGCACAGCCTTTTTAAACCTTACCTCCTTCGGCTGCTTAAATTCTAAAGAACAACCCGGATCTTATTTTAGTATAATGTTATTCTACACAGCCTGTCAAGATTTTGACAGTTTTTTTATAAAGTCTTAAAATAAAAGAAACCCCCCATTAGAAGATGCTAAACATATTAAATCTCGATAAAATAAATATTGCCCTAGTTTTTGTTATACTGGCTTATCTTTTGCTCGCCATACTTATTTATTTTAAAGGGCAGAATAGGCGAGTGGTCTATTCTTATATTACCGTAATCTTCGCTGTTATTTTTTGGACTCTCGGTATGATTCTTTATAGGATATCCCCCGCCGAGAGTTCTTTGTTTTGGTGCAGGATTTTGTATGTGGCGGCAACATTTACTGCCAGCAGCTTTTTTATCTTTTCCTATGTGTTTCCTCGTGGCGAGTTGCCTTCTTGGAAAAAAATTAGCCTTGCAATCGTTTTGAATTTGGTGATTGTAATTTTGGTTTTAACCCCCGACATAATTATAAGGGGCGTAAATTTGATAGTAGGGCAGGAAAAAGAGATTGTCTGGGGCAAGTGGTATTTTCTGTATGTTCTGTATATCAGCGGACTTTTCGCTAGCGGTTTGACTGTTTTGTTCAACAAATATCGGAAAGAAAAAGAAGCGACGGCCAGACTTCAGCTGAAGTATGTTTTCTGGGGTTATTTTTTGGGTTCTAATCTGGCAATGTTAACGAATTTGTTAATGGTTTGGTGGGGTGATTTTAGGCTGAATTGGGCAGGGCAAATCCTTTCTGCTTTTATGGTGGGATTTACTGTTTATGCCATAATAGCCCATCGTCTGATGGATATTAAAATTGTCCTGCGGCGGTCTACGGTCTATCTGGCTTCGGTGCTGACGGTTGTTTTACCGGCTGGCTTAATTTTATATTTTGCCGACAGGTTTTATCCAGAGACAACCGTTGCCGCCAGTTTGGCGATTTTGATTTTGGGTGTTTCGGTTTTTCCGGCCATCAGAAACTATTTTTACCGCCTCGCCAACAAATATTTTTTCTCCTCGCTTTATGACAGCCGGCAGGTGATGAGTTCCTTAACCGACAAGTTGCGTTCTACTCTTGAGGCCCAGAAGATTTATGACTACATCGCCAGCACGCTCAAGGGCGCTTTCCATTCAAGGGCGGTCGGGATTTTGACTTACGATGAAAAAAATAACGAATACGTTATTCAGTACAACGAGGGCTTTGACATTGACCACCAAAAGATATTCCCGACTGACAGACGGCTGCAGGAAAAGTTTGCCAAGCAGAGCGAGATTCTGATAGTTGAGGAAATAGAAAAGGAGACGGGCGGCGCATCTGTTAGAACCGTTGAGCTTTTGAAACGTTTGGGCGTGGAGATTTTGGCGCCGCTCAATGTTAAGGATAAAACCATCGGGCTGATTATTCTGGGAGGCAAGGAATCCCGCGATATGTATAACAGCGAAGATTTGCGGGTTTTGGAAACCACGTGCGGTCAGGCCGCCATTTCCATTGAGAACGCTTTGCTTTATGAGGAAAGCAGAGAATTTGCCATTACGCTCAAACAAGAAGTGGAAAAAGCCACGGCCGAGTTGCGCGTAGCCAATATTGAATTGCAAAAACTGGACAAAGCCAAATCGGATTTTATTTCCATCGCCTCCCATCAGTTGCGCACGCCGCTCTCAGCCATTAAGGGTTTTACTTCTATGATTTTGGAAGGTAGTTACGGCCGGATTACCAAGGTGGTGCGCGACAAATTGGAAAAAACATATGAAAGCGCCGAGCGCTTAATCCGGCTGGTGAACGACCTGCTGGATTTGTCGCACATGGAAGGCGGCAAAATGGAATTTAATTTTATTAAGGTTGATTTGGCGGCCATGGCGCAAAGCGTGGTTGAGGAATTAAAAATTCAGGCGGACAAGAAAAAACTGAAATTGGAATTGGCCGGACCGGAAAAAGAATTATGGGTTTGGGCTGACGAGCAAAAATTGCGCCAGGTGGTGATAAATTTAATTGATAACGCGGTGAAATATACCGATAAGGGTTCGGTTAAGGTTTTGTTAGAAGAAAAAGGAGACCAGGTTCAGATGTCGGTTGGCGACACGGGCATGGGCATGAGGCCGGAGGAAATCGCCAATTTATTTCAGAAATTCATGCGCGGGCCCAATGCGCCGCGGCTCCACACCGAAGGCGCGGGCATCGGGCTTTATGTGGCCAAACAATTAATAGAAGCGCACCATGGCCGGATTTGGGCCGAGTCGGAAGGCGAAGGCAAGGGCAGCACGTTTTTCATTAAATTGCCGGAGTGGAAGGATTAGCCCTTGACTTATAGAAAAATTTGACAAGAGTTTATATAAAATAATTTCAATGCAGTCATTGAAAATTAAAATGGACAAAATTTATAGAAAGAAGAACCTTTATGATTTTGGTAACGGATTCAGTGATGAATTCAGGCGGCGTATGAAATTTAAAAGCGACGCCTATCGGTTATTTCGCGAGTTTCTTTATAACCACGATTTTATAGAAGTGCAAACACCTTGTATTTTGGTAGTGCCCTCCGATCCCGTGCGATCCAATCCCAAGGAGGAACTTTTTGCCGTTGAGTGGTATTCAAAAATAATGTATCTTCGTCAATCAAATCAATTACACAAACAAAGTCTTGTTCTTTCTGGTTTGGATAAAATTTTTGAAATCGGGCCATTTTGGCGAGCCGAAAGGACACTCACCCCCAGACACTTATCTGAAGTATGGGGGTTGGATGTGGAAACGGCAGTTTCGGCTGATTTTAAAATCCATAATATGATTTTATTCATAGGGGGAATGCTTAATTTCTTAACTAAATCTTTGTCTAAAAACAAAAGTTTCAAGATAGATGTTTTGGGGCCGGCTATTAAGATTTTTGAATACGAAGAAATTTATGAATTGATAAAAAAACTAGGTATAAATTATGAATACGGCACTGATTTGGGTTATGATATAGAGTATAAAATTTCTGATTTGGTTAAAGATAAATACGATATTGATATTTTTGCTGTCGCGCATTATCCTAAAAATATCAAAAAATTTTATGCCAAATCAGATGGAAATCTTACAGAAACTTTCGATATATTTTTTAGGGGGTGGGAAATTTCTTCGGGAGCTATCCGTCAAACTGATTATAGAAAGATTATAAATGGGATGAAAAGTATGAATCTCAATATAAGGAAATATGACTTTTATCTTGATAAGTTCAAAAAAAGCCGTCCTCACGGAGGTTTTTGCATAGGAATTGATAGATTTTTGACTAAACTGTTGAATATAAATGATATAAAAGAATTAATTTTTTATCCCAGAACTAAAAATATAACCATTCCTTAATAAAAAATGAATCTTATCTTCATATACGGCCCGCCAGCCTCGGGAAAATTAACTGTCGCTGAACAGTTATCAAAAATTACCAACTACAAAATTTTCCATAATCATTTGACCAATGACTTGGTTAATTCTGTTTTTGATTACGGCACTGATATTTTCATCAAGTTCGTTCATAAATACCGATTGGATTTGATAGAAGCAGCTGCCAAGCAGAAAATAAATGGATTGATTTTTACCTTTGTTTATTACAAGGATGAGGACGATAAATTTATCGGAGAAATTATAAAAAGAGTAAAAAAGTACGATGGGATGGTTTATTTTGTTCAATTGATTTGTTCGAAGGGTGAATTATTCAGGCGGGTTAAGGATGAATCCAGGAAAGGATTTAGTAAAATAAAAACAAATAAAATATTGAATGAATTAATGAGCAATCACGATTTATTTTCCAGCGTTCCGTATAAGCAGAACATAAAAATCAATAATACAAATTTGTCGTCCAATAAAGTTGCTGAAATAATAAAAGAAAAATATAAATTATAGTTTCTGCGGCAGGATTAAATTCAATTTTTACCAAAATACGAGGGTGCGGGCATTGGGCTTTACGTGTCCAAGCTTTTAATCGGCGAGCACCAGGGTCGGATTTGGGTTGAGTCGGAGGGAGAGAGCAAAGGGAGTACGTTTTTTGTGAGATTGCCGGAATATAGAAATTAGCTACAGAATACAGATAAGTACAGATGTACAGATAAAAATTCAGCTCAACAGGCTGGATTTTTTTTGTTTTTGCGGATAGAATAAAAGTCAGAGACGCAAATAAATCCTCCCTGCCTTTCCTAAGGGAGAGGTGGAAGCGCGATGGACAAGCAATACGATTCGAAAAAAGTGGAAAGCAAGATTTACAAACTCTGGGAAGAGGGCGGTTTTTTCAATCCGGATAACTTGCCGGCAAAAGGCCATGGCCGGCCGTTTTGCATAATCATGCCGCCGCCCAACGCCAACGGGTCGCTGCATTTGGGGCACGCAGTTTTTGTTACCTTAGAGGATATTATGACTCGTTATCACCGTCTGAAGGGAGAGGACACGCTTTGGCTGCCCGGAGCGGACCATGCCGGTTTTGAAACGCAGGTGGTTTTCGAGAAAGAATTAGAAAAAGAAGGCAAAACCCGTTTTCAATTTAGCCGGCAGGAGCTTTATTCAAAAATCTGGGATTTTACCCAAAGCCACAAGTCGGGTATGGAAAATCAGTTGCGCCAGCTGGGCGCGTCCTGCGACTGGAGCCGCGAAAAATTCACACTGGACCCGGAAATAGTCAAAATAGTTTATCAAACATTTAGACAAATGTATGAGGACGGGCTGATTTATCGGGGTCAGCGCGTCATCAGCTGGTGCTCCTATCATCAAACTTCGCTTTCTGATTTGGAAGTGCTTTATGAGAACCGCCGCGACCAGTTGTTTTACATCAAATATCCGCTGGCCGACGGCTCCGGCTATTTAATAGTGGCGACCACTCGGCCGGAAACCATGCTGGGCGACACGGCCGTGGCGGTCAATCCGGATGATCAGCGCTACAAAAACTGGGTCGGCCGGCAGGTGGTTTTGCCAATCCAGAACCGAAAAATCCCGGTGGTGGCAGATGAAGCGGTGGAAAAGGAATTCGGCACCGGCGCGGTCAAGGTGACGCCGGCTCACGACGCGGTTGATTTTGAAATTTCCCAGAGGCACAATCTGGAAATTATTGAGGTCATCGGCAAAGACGGGAAAATGACTGAAAATGCCGGTCAAGAATTTGTCGGTTTGGATGTCAGCGAAGTGCGCCAGAAAGTGATAGAAAAATTAAAAGAACAGGGTTTGGTGGAAAAAGAAGAAAGTTATGAGCACAGCGCGGCGTTCTGCTACAAATGCAAAAATATTATTGAGCCGTTAATTTCGGAGCAGTGGTTCGTCAAAATTAAGCCCTTAGCTGAAAAGGCGGTTGAGGCGGTGAAGGGCGGCCAGGTGAAATTTCACCCGGATTTTTACGAGAAAATATTTTTTAATTGGATGGAAAAAATCCGCGACTGGAACATTTCGCGCCAGATTGTCTGGGGAATCAAAATTCCGGTTTGGTATTGTAATGAGGCAAAGACCTGCTATATAATTTCTGAAAAAAAACCGGCTAGATGTCCTCAGTGCGGGGCGGCTGAATTTATTGAGGAAACCGACACTTTTGACACTTGGTTTTCTTCCGGCCAGTGGCCATTCGCGACCCTTTTGGCGTCGGGTCGCTCAAAATCAAAAATCAAAAATCAAAAATCAAAAATTCCCGAAACTACCGATGATTTCGAGCGGTTTTATCCGACTTCGGTGATGGAAACCGCCTGGGACATTTTGTTTTTCTGGGTGGCCAGGATGATAATGTTCGGGCTTTATATGACCGGCGAGGTTCCTTTCAAGAATGTGGTTTTACACGGTTTGATCTGCGACAAAGACCGTCAGAAAATGTCCAAATCCAAAGGCAACGTGATTGACCCTCTGGCCGTGGCTGAAGAGTACGGCGCCGACGCCTTGAGGATGTCTCTGGTTTTTGGTTCCAGTGTCAGCCGCGACATTCCGATGTCAGAAGACAAAATAGTCGCGCATCGGAAATTCGCCAACAAAATCTGGAACGCGGCCCGCTTCAGTTTGGAAAACCTGGCCGATTTTGAGCCGGCCGGAATTGAGCCAAAATATACCCGCGAGGACGAATGGATTTTGCAGGAACTCAAAAGCGCGACTGAAAAAATTACCGGCGATCTTGATAATTTTCAATTCCACGAAGCGGCGCAGGCAGCGTATCACTTTTTCTGGCACAGTTTTTGCGACAAATGCATTGAAAACGTCAAAGCGAGAATAAAAAAACCCAGCAGCGACCAAGACAAAAAAACAGCGCAGTATGTTTTGAGGAAAGTGCTGACAGATTCATTGAAACTTCTGCACCCTTTTATGCCTTTTATCACCGAAGAAATTTATCAACAGATTCCGTATCATGTCAAAAAAGCGTTGATTGTTGAAGATTGGCCGGCAGGGCAGTGAGTAAGTGATTGAGTGATTGAGTGAATAAGTGATCGGTAAAAAAATAAGAAATGCGAATTTTAAAAGTTAATCCGGAAAATTTAAGAGAATCGGAGGAGGCGATTGTGGTAGCGGCCAAAGAGATGCTGGCTGGCGGCACCGTGGTTTTTCCGACCGACACGGTTTACGGTCTAGGGTGCGACGCCACCAGGGAAGCAGCGATTGAGAAGATTTTGCGTATCAAAAAAAGTAAGAAAAGCCGGCCTTTTTCGGTGATTGTCCGCGATTTGGCCATGCTCAAAAAAATCGCTTTTGTTGACCGTAAATTGGAACGGGCACTCCAGCTGGTTTTTCCCGGAGCTATCACCGTGATTTTAGAAAAAAAATACAACCTGCCCGAGATTTTGACGGCCAGGGAGCGCACCATCGGCGTGCGCATCCCCGATTATAAGCTTACCCACTGGCTAAGCGAAAACATGGGCCGGCCCTATGTGGCCACCTCAGCCAATATTTCCGGCGAGCCAGCCACCACCAAGATTGGAGAAGTTTTAAAATATTTTGAAAAAAATTACGACAAACCCGATTTGATTTTGGACGGAGGCGACCTTAAATATTCGGAGCCCTCAACTATTCTTGACCTGACCGGTCCCAAACCTAAAATCGTCCGGGTCGGGCCGGTGAGCAAAAAGAAGCTGATGGAGATATTGTCGGTGTAAATTCCAAATCACAAGTTCCAAATTTCAAATAATATCCAAATACCAATATCCAATGACCAAAACGTTTGGAATTTGGAATTTTGGTCATTGAGATTTATTTGGGATTTGGTGCTTGGTGCTTGGGATTTTTAAGAGATGGATTATTATTTATTTCAACAAATCAATAATTTAGCCGGTCATTGGAAATTTTTAGATTCTATCGGCATTTTTTTCGCCGCTTATTTTCAATATCTTCTGGCCGGCGCGCTTTTGGTTTTTTTGTTTTTGGGCAAAACTCGCGAGGAAAAAATTAAAAATTATCGGCTGGTCGGCTTGGCTTTTTTGGCGGCGGCTGTTTCGCGTTTGGGCTTGGGCGAAATTATCAAACGGCTGATAAACAGGCCCAGGCCGTTTGAAATTTATCCTGTTCATCAGTTGCTTCCTTACGACCCCGGTTTGTCTTTTCCTTCGGGACACGCCATGTTCTTTTTCGGTATGAGTATGGCGATTTATCTATATAATAAAAAGCTGGGCTGGCTTTTTTTTGCCGGCAGCGCCTTGATTTCCGTCGCCCGAGTTTTTGCCGGCGTGCACTACCCTTCGGATATTTTGGGGGGAGCAGCCGTCGGCATTTTCGGCGGCTGGCTGACGGTCAAAATTTATGATAAAATAGTAAGCAAGAAAATATATGAGCAAGATCAAAATCAAAAATGAGGAGTTGATAAGAGAACTTGTTGGCGAGGTAAAAAATTTCCCTAAATACACTACTCAGTTGATAAATTTGGCCAATCAAAATGCTCAAGGCACCAGACCTCGGGTGGTAGGCCAACTATCTGAACTTATCAAAGAATGCCCGGAAAAGAGCTATGAAGGATGGAAAAAATGGTATCTATTGAAGTATCCGAAAGCCATTGAAAATGCTACAGAAAAAATCAGCGAAATGGTAGAAAATCTCAAAGAATCTATTAAATTAGTTAGTAAGCCAATGATTAGAGAATGGGCTGAAGATTTAGTTTTGGAAAAGACGTTTATCGGCTTAAGATTTCAAGAAGCGATACTGAAAAAAATCGCTTCCTTGAAGAGGGTTAATTATAGATTAGCTACTCCGCAAGAGGAATCGAGGGGCATAGATGGATTTATTGGCAATACGCCAGTGTCTATAAAACCCGTTACTTACAAGATTAAAAATGCTTTGCGCGAAGAGATCAAAATAAAAATTATTTTTTATGCAAAGACTAAATCCGGCTTGGAGATAGAAGCTGATAGAGTGCTGAAATAATAATATGAAGACTAACCATAAAATCATTATTGGAGATTCTCGCCAGATGGCCGAGATTAATGATCAATCGGTGCATCTTGTCGTCACATCGCCGCCTTATTGGCAGATAAAAGACTACGGCGATAAAAATCAGATTGGTTTCAACGACACCTACGAAGAATACATTAGTAATTTGAATAAAGTTTGGGCAGAATGCTATCGGGTTTTGTATCCAGGTTGCAGATTATGCGTGAATATCGGTGACCAATTTGCCAGAGCGATTACTTACGGTCGCTATAAAATTATTCCCATTCGCGAGGAAATTATCAGATTTTGTGAATCAATCGGTTTCGATTATATGGGAGCAATAATCTGGCAAAAAAAAACCACCATGAATACCAGTGGTGGCGCCTCGGTAATGGGTTCTTTTCCTTATCCCAGGAACGGCCTAATTGAAATTGACTACGAATTCATACTTTTATTTAAAAAACTAGGTAAATCACTAAATAATGTTTCCACGGACACAAAAGAACAATCAAAATTATCTAATGAAGAGTGGCGAAAATATTTTACCGGCCACTGGAATTTTGCCGGTGAGAAACAAAACGGACATCTAGCCATGTTTCCAGAAGAGTTACCCAAACGGCTGATTAGGATGTTTAGTTTTGTTAACGAGACAGTTTTGGATCCTTTTTTAGGTAGTGGTACTACAATAAAAGCCGCCAAAGCCTTAAAAAGAAATTCCATTGGTTACGAAATAAATAAAGATTATTTAGCGGTTATTAAGCAAAAAGTAGGCATCAATGAAAGGTCGCTTTTCGATAAAGATTGCCACTTTGAAATCATCTATCAGCGAAAAAAAGATAATCCGGAAATAAAAAAGAACGGCATAAGAAAAAAAATGATAAAAAAGACATCGATCAATAATAGAGTCAATGATCCTGGATATTGGAAGATTTTGAAAGAAAGTAAAAATCTGGTTTAACAGCCTGGATAGTCAAGTTGTTAAAAAAATGCCAAGGAAGGCATTTTTTTGTAGGGATTTTAGCGGGATGGGGAGCGGTCAAGATATTTAATAAAATTTTTCAGAAAAAAACCCCGGAATTATCCTGATATTTCAGAAACAAAATTGAGAATAACAAAACAGCCCCGGATTAGGGGCTTTTTGTTGGAGTGTCATCGGTTCCGTGCCAGGCGCGCAGCGATTGCACATATTGTCGAACAGGTAATAAAATATGTTTTTGAAAGGGGGCGGGAATAATCAATTTATTCCCGCACATGGGAGCTGTGTTTTTGTAGGTGTTTGTTTAAAGAACCGTCTTCTTTCGGCACTCGTCGCTTGCGGCAATCCATGCACCAACGAAAAGTGCTGATAGAATGATGCTGAGAAAAAGTTTCGGTGACGAGCCTGCAAACTCATTTATGCAAACCCGATATGGCTCCCAAAGTAAAAGCGGATTAAGGTCCGATATTCCGATGAGAACCGCAATTACACAGATGCTAATCAGTGTTTCCATTTTTCACCTCCTGATTATGTTAAGTCCCCTTTCAAAAACATATTTTTTAAAAAGCAATATTTCCGATAACGTATGCGCTTATCTGAAGTTACAATAGCAATTTGGGTGGAGCGCCTGCCTGCCGGCAGGCAGGCAGCGAAACCAGATATTCGGTGTTATACGATGTTGTCGGGCAGTTTTCCTTAATTGTTTTCCTATAATTTTTCGTAGAACTTGTGCAGCATGACGGCAATCTTCCAAAGCATCGTGTACACCGCGCGGGAAAAGTCCAAATTCTTGAAACATCGCTTCTGATTGCCAGGAACCTTTATAGCCACGTTCTAACAAATAAGTATAGGCGACTGGCCACAGATCATAGATGTGATAATCAAATTCAGAATGATGGATGCCGGCGGAGGACATCAATTTTCTAAATAATGCACGGTCTAGTCCCGCCACCCAAGAGGATATGAAATAATCTTTACCGAAAAGCTCCACAAATTTCCGAGCCACTTCCGGAGCGGTAGGAGCATTGAGTATTTTTTCTGAATCATATCCCTTTTCAATTAATCTTTCTGGCGGCACATCTGACAAATCAGCTCGGATAAAACTCACAAAACTTTTCTTTTCTTTAAGTGTCGCTTTATCAAGCAGAATAACGCCAAACTGAACTGGCTCTGTTTTTTCAGAATCGCCAAGCGAAGATTCAAAATCAATTATAAGGATGTCTTTGGGGAAAATAATGTCCATAATTTTATAAAAGCTGCCTCACCATTTCGCCTAACGTTTAAGAATATCTGAAGTTTGTCGAAACGAAGTGAGGTAAATTTGGGTGAAGAAATTTTTTACTCATTATTATATTTAGAATGAAAAATTCCTGAACCAAATATTCTTTGTTATCGGATGTAGCAAAAAACAGTCATTCCTTATTGTGTGTATTTGTTCAAGCCCTTTTTAAATCCCCTCTGCTTGACTTGACAAATTCATATATTTCTGTTAAGTTGAATCGTTGCAAGCTGTTTAAAAAATCCAGTGCTGGCGAGCCAAAACGCGAGGGGAGACAAAATGTCTTACCGATTATTGAATAAGAAACAATTATTGTGTGAAGACCGCAGGTTGTATGAGGAGCCCATATTTTCTCCTGCATTTCTCGTGATGCTACTGAAATTCAAAAACATAAAAAGGGTTATCATCTTGCTTGGGGGTGTTTTTGGCCCGGAGAGAATAAATAAAGCGGAAGATTGTCTGGAGAGTTTAAGAGAAGACCTCCTTAAGGTGGCGGAGGAAAATGAATTTCCTCCAGAATACGGCGGAGATCGCACTTTTTCAAAGGAAGTCGATGATATCGTCGAATACCTCAGAAATGCCATCCGTACTCTTTTGGAAAAAAAGTGAATTCAGCCACAATGCTGGCCTAGGATATTACGGCAACAGATTTCTGCAACCAAACCCCTCGTACCACATAATGTGCGAGGGGTTTTTTCTAAAAAAATTAAAAAGGGCTTGAAAAAAATAAATAAAGAGTTTGTTTTTTGCTATTTCAGCTAACTCATTTTTATACGAAGTATTTTCGTAAAAACAGCTTTGTTGGTGCCGCGGGAGAGATTTGAACTCTCACGACCTTGCGGTCAGTGGATTTTGAGTCCACACTGTCTGCCAGTTCCAGCACCGCGGCATGTGTTGCCAAGATTATTTTATCGGTTTTTATTTTATTTGTCCAGAAAAAAGGCGGCAGCTGAAATTAGCTGCCGCAGGGGAAAAGAACTCAAAATTAATTGCTCGGGAGGATGGTCATTCTATGTCCTGGGACGTCTCTCGGGTAGAGATCGAAATGAGCGCTTTTTCCGCTGGCACTCAATTCTTTAGAAAGGATGCCGAGCGCTTCGCGTAATCTTTTGAAATCAGCGTCGCTTACTTCAAAAAAAATTCTACCCGAGCGCCTCTTAGCATTTTTAATATACGGTCTATTTTTAATTATTTGGCTAAATTTTTCCCAAAGAACTTCCGGATTAGTTGGATGTAAAGCGGATGACGTCAGAGCAAGCTTTAAAATAGTTTCCATATCTCCTCCCTTTTTGATTTACGGGATATTATATTATAAATTAGTAGACAAATATTGTCAATCTTGGCTTTTTTTCTTTTGAGTTTTGTTGTATTATAAAGATAATGGCCAAAATCATCGGCATTGTCAATCAAAAAGGCGGGACGGGCAAAACCACCACTGCCACCAACCTGGCGGCTTTTTTGGCGGCGCTGGGCAAATATATATTGCTCGTAGATTTGGACCCGCAGGCCAACGCCACCAGCGGTTTGGGTTTTGAGCCGGAAAGCATTGAAAAAAATCTTTACCACAGTTTGGTGGATGAAATTTATCCTGAAGAGGTGGTCAAAAAAACCAATCTTTTCGGCTATGATTTAATTCCGGCCGGCTCTGATTTGGCCGGGGCGGCGATTGAGTTGGTTAATCTGCCCGAGCGGGAATTTAAACTTTTCAATTTGTTGCACCGCGTGCGCACCAACTACGATTATATTTTAATTGACTGTCCGCCGAGTTTAGGACTTTTGACTATCAATGGTTTAACCGCGGCTGACGAAATTATTGTGCCGGTGCAGTGCGAGTACTATGCGCTGGAGGGATTGGGACAGTTGCTGAAAACCGTTAATTTAATTCAAGATAATTTGGGCCGCGATTTGCGCATCAAGGGAGCGCTGCTGACTATGTATGACAAGCGAAACCGTCTGGCCCGCCAAGTAGCCAAAGAAGTTCGGCTGCATTTTCCCGGCTATGTTTTTGAAGCGGTCATTCCGCGCTGCATCCGTCTGGCCGAGGCGCCCAGTTTTGGCAAAACGATTTTTCAGCACGAGCCCGGTTCATTGGGCGGCAAGGCCTACCGGCAGCTGGCAGAGGAGATAATAAGACTGGATAAAGATTTTTTATAATCGTCAACTTTTTAATAATTCAAAAATCAAAATGCAAAGTGCAAAATGACAATGCAAAATGTAAAATGATAATTTCGGCGTCAATTTTGAATTTTAAATTGTCATTTTGAATTTTGATTTTTGCATTTTGAATTTATTATGACCAAACCAGGCAAGGGTCTTCAATCCTTAATTCCACCCAAACAGAAACCCACCGAAGTGGAGTATCCTAAAATTTCCCAGCCCTTGCGCGACAGAAAAGAAAGTGTTTTTGACATTGAAGTGGGCAGAATTAGGTCCAATCCTTATCAGCCGCGGCACGAAATGGAAGAGGAAGCGCTTAAAAATCTGGCTGACTCGATTAAACAGCACGGAATTTTGCAGCCCTTAATCGTGACCAAGGCGGTGAAAGAGACAGGTCGAGGCCAGGAAGTGGAATACCAGATGGTGGCCGGGCACCGGCGGCTGGAAGCCGCCAAAATAGCGGGCTTACCTTTTGTGCCGGCCATTGTGCGCGACTCAACCGAGCAGCAAAAACTGGAGTTGGCCTTGGTGGAAAATTTACAACGCACCGATTTAAATGCGATTGAACGGGCTTGGGCTTTTAAAAAATTGTTGGATGAGTTTGATTTGACTCATGAGGAAATTGCCAAAAAAATCGGCAAAAGCCGCGAGTTTGTTTCCAATACTCTGCGGCTGATTAATTTGCCAGAAGCCATTCAGCAAGGCTTGCGCCAGGCAAAAATTTCCGAAGGACACGCCCGCAGCATTGCCGGCGTTAAAAACCCGGCCGCCCAGCTGGCTTTATTTGAGGAAATTTTAGCCAATAATTTATCAGTGCGCCAAATTGAGCAGCGCACGCGCGAAATTTATGTCCAGGCGCACAAGCGCCGCGTGGCTTTTGACCCGGAAATTAAAAAAATCGCCCAAAGTTTGACGGCGCATTTGGGCAAAAGAGTGCAGATTAAAAAAAGCGGCGTGGGCGGAAAATTATTAGTTGATTTTGAAGACAAAAATGATCTGCAGGAAATTACGAAAAAAATTTTAGGATAAGGAATTTAGTTTTATCCCGCACCTTTTTTGAAGACCCCACAGCAAGCCCCACACCAAATTTGGTGTGGGGGCAGGCGAAAGGTGCGGGATTTATTGTTTTTTCCAGTTAACATTTATTAAACGAGAAGCATCTTTTATTTTGGCCAGATTGCGGCAATCGCGGCGGTGAACAGTCAGGCGATGGTCAAGAGTGATGTAGCCGACAATGGGGTCTGGCGGCTGCGGGTGGCAACATTTGGCCAACATAGTAGCAATTTTGGCGTCGCCTTCAACTTCTATCACCGGTTTTAGAATAGTGGCTTTGGCGGCAGCCGGTTTTTGAACCTCCAGTTTTTGGGGTTCTTTTTTTATTTCTTCAATCGCCGCAAAATCAACTTTACTTTTGTTCAGCCACTGCCTGATGCGGTTTTGCGCCTGGTGGGTTTTGGCGAATTTCAGCCAGTCCCGCGAGGGTTTGGCTTGTTTTTGGGTGATAATTTCTATCACCTGGCCGTTTCGCAGTGACATATCCAGCGTCACCATTTTGCCGTCAACTTTGGCGCCCTGGCAGCGGTGACCGATATCAGTATGAATTAAATAGGCAAAATCAATAGGCGTCGCACTTTCGGGTAAATCCATCACGTCGCCTTTGGGAGTGAAAACGAAAATCCGGTCTTTGAAAAAATCAATTTTCAACGATTGAAAAAATTCATCGGGAGAACTTTTGATTTCTTTCTGCCACTGCTGAAGTTGCTGGATCCATTTTAGTTCTCTTTCCGGCGCTGGCGTGAGGATTTTTTTAAGGTAAGCGCGCAGGCCTTTTTGTTCCGAATAGTACCAGTGGGCGGCAATACCGCGCTCGGCTTCCTCGTGCATTTTGAGAGTTCTAATCTGAATTTCGGTGATTTTTCCGCCCTGGCAGAAAACCGTGGTGTGAATTGATTGGTAGCCGTTGGGTTTGGGCAGAGCAATGTAGTCCTTGATGCGGCCGGGCAGGGGCCGCCAGAGTTTATGAATGACGCCCAACGTCGCATAGCAGTCCTCAACCGTCGGGACAATGATGCGCAGCGCCACCAGGTCGTAGATCCGGCTTAAATTCATTTCGTAGCGCTGCAATTTTTGGTATAAACTCCAGGCATGTTTGGCCCGCCAGTGGATTTCCAGCGGCCTGATGTTTTCTTTGGCCAATTCTTTTTTGAGGTCGGGAATGATTTTGGTTAGATATTTTTCGCGCTCGGCATATTGGTCGCGAACTTGATTGAGCAGCCAGGAGTATTCGCCGGGCATCAGATATTGAAAAGCCGAATCTTCCAGCTCGCCTTTTAAGCGGCCGATGCCCAGCCGGTCGGCCAAGGGCGCATAGATTTCTTTGGTTTCAAGAGCTATTCGTTGCTGTTTTTCCGGCGGCAGAACCGAGAGGGTTTTCATATTATGCAGTCGGTCGCTCAATTTTATTAAGACCACGCGGATATCCTCGGCCATGGCCAGAAACATTTTTCTTAGATTTTCAATTTGCCGTTCAGCGCCGCGGTATTTTATTTTACCCAGTTTGGTGACGCCTTCAACCAATTTGGCAATTTCTTTGCCGAATTCTTTTTTGATTTGTTCCAGAGGGACGCCGGTATCATCAACTACATCATGCAGTAAGCCGGCGGCGATGGTTGAAGAGTCCAGTTTCATTTCAATCAAGGTATCGGCCGTGGCCAGGGAATGCTGGATATAGGGTTCGCCCGAACGGCGAAATTGGCTTTGGTGAGCGGCTTGCGCAAAAAGATACGCCTTTTTTATCAACTCCAAATTAACCTCCAAATTCAGCCCTTTGGTTTTTTTAGCCAGGTCGTCAAAAGTCATTTGTATTAATCATTACCCTTAAAGATTATTAATCAGCTTGGCAATTTTTATTGCTGCACCTGACACCCTTTTTTGTTTCCACCAGGAGTGCGCCGCAGTCGGGGCATTTGGCGCCGGTCGGTTTATCCCACAAGGCAAAATCGCATTCCGGGTAGCGCGAGCAGGCGTAAAATATTTTACCCCTTTTGGTTTTTTTAGCCACCATTTCTCCTTCAACGCATTTGGGGCAGTAGATGCCGAGTCGTTGGTTATTGTTCAAATTTTCCGTGTAGCGGCATTTAGGAAAGCCAGAGCAGGCGTAAAATTTGCCAAAGCGGCTGGTGCGGATAACCAGCGGCGAGCCGCACTTGGGGCAAACTTTATCGGTTGGTTCGGGCTCGGGTTTTTGTTTTTTTACTTCATCATATTTTTCTATCAGATTTTTTTTGAACGGTTCATAAAATTCGCGGATAACGGGGACCCATTTTTCTTCGCCTTCGGCTATTTTATCTAAATTTTCCTCCAGGCGAGCTGTGAATTTTAAGTCAACAATTTGAGGAAAGTGTTCAACTAGCAAATCGTTAACCGTAAAACCGATTTCGGTCGGCGCCAGTTTTTTATCTTCATTTTTTTGGACGTAATTGCGTTCTTGGATGGTGGAAATGGTTGGCGCGTAAGTTGACGGGCGGCCAATGCCTTGCGCTTCCAGGGCTTTAATCAACGAAGCTTCGTTATAGCGCGCCGGTGGCTGGGTAAAATGCTGGGCAGGAATTAATTTTTGCAAGTTTAAAACCTCGTCTTTTTTCAGTGCCGGCAGAATTATTTCCTGGATTTTGTTGTCATAGACCTTTAGAAAGCCGTCAAATTTTATTTGGCTGCCGTTGGCGCGGAAAAGATAAATATTCTTTCCGGCCGGTTTTTTGGCTTCAATATCAGCCGTAGCCGTAGCCATGATCGCCGGATTCATTTGGCAGGCGGCGGTTCGTTTCCAGATTAGGCCGTAGAGTTTGAATTGCTGCGGAGTCAAATAATTTTTTATTTTTTCCGGTGTTTGCCAAATGTCAGTCGGGCGAACGGCTTCGTGGGCTTCTTGAGCGCCTTTAGTTTTCGTCTTATAAATTTTTGCGTTTTCGGGCAAATATTTATCGCCAAATTGCTCTTTGATGAAATTTCGAATATCACCAACCGCGTCAGCCGACAGATTAGTAGAATCAGTGCGCATGTAGGTGATCAGGCCAATCAAACCATCACCGCCAAGCTCAATGCCTTCATAAAGCTGCTGGGCAATTTGCATGGTTTGTTTAGCCGAGAAGCGTAGCTTTTTAACCGCTTCTTGCTGCAGGGTGCTGGTCACAAAAGGCGGGGCCGGATGTTTTTGAACATCCTTGCTGGAAATTTCCTGGACTTTCCATTGGGTATCTTCCAGGTCGTCAACAATTTTTTTGGCGCTGGCCTCATTTTTGATTTCTAATTTATCTAACTGTTTATTATTCTGTTTAATCAGTGATGCTAAAAATTCTGTTGGTCGTTGGTTGTTGGTAGTCGGCAGTTGCGCCAGCAGCGCCTCGACAGACCAATATTCTTCGGATTTGAATTTTTGGATTTCCCGTTCTCGTTCCACAATCAAACGCACTGCCACCGATTGCACCCGGCCGGCCGAGAGCCCTTTGGCCACTTTTTGCCATAGAAATGGTGAAAGCTCATAACCCACCAGCCGGTCCAAAATTCGGCGCGCCTGCTGCGCGTCAACCAGGTTCATGTCAATTTCCCGCGGACTTTTTAGCGCTTGTTCTATCGCCGATTTGGTAATTTCGTGAAAGACAATTCTTTCAATCGGGATTTGGAATTTGGGATTTGAGATTTTTTTGGAAATTGGAAATTGGGATTTGGGATTTCCCAAGTTTAAAGCTTGGGTGAGATGCCAGGCAATCGCTTCACCTTCGCGGTCTTCATCGGTCGCCAGAATAATTTTTTTTGATTTAGGCAGAACTTTTTTAATTTCAGTCAGGCGTTTGCGGGCCAGCAGCGGCACCACGTATTGGGGTTCAAAATTATTGGCAATATCCACGCCCAGTTTCTGGCGCGGCAGGTCGCGCACGTGGCCGTAGGACGATTTCACGACAAAATCAGCGTCGTTCAGAAAACGCTGAATGGTTTTGGCTTTGGTGGGGGACTCAACGATGACTAAGTTCATGTAACATGTAACATATAACATGTAACAAAAATAAGCTCCGTAGTTTGTTACACGTTATATGTTTTGTGTTTTGTGATTTTTAACGGGCTAAAACATATTGCATGCCGCCGAGATTCTTAATTTTTCCCTTCATTTCCATTAAACTCAAAGTGGAATTGACGAGCGCGGTTTCTAGTTTAGTATCCTGGACAATTTTGTCAACCGGGATGGGTTCTTGCGAAAGTAAATTTAAAATTAATTCCTCTTCGTGGCTGTCAGGATTAATCTGGCGCATTTCTATATTGATAGATAGGTTTCTTAAATTTAATTCCTCCAAGATATCTTGAGCGCCATTGACCAGTTTCGCTCCCATTTTAATTAAATTATTGGGACCGCTGGATTGAGGAGAATAGATGGAACCGGGAACAGCAAAGACCTCGCGGTTTTGCGCCAGGGCGTGGTTGGCAGTCAGCAGCGCGCCTGATTTGACCGGCGCTTCAACGACTAGCGTGCCTAAGGCCAGGCCGCTGATAATCCGGTTGCGGGCCGGGAAATGATGTTTGAGGGCGAAAGAACCGAGCGGATATTCGGACAGCACGGCTCCGTTCTGAGCGATTTGTTCGGCCAGCCGCCGATTGGCCGGCGGAAAAATGCTTTGTTTATCAATTGAGGAGCCAACCACGGCGATGGTGCGTTTGTTTTGCTGCAGCGCCGCCAGGTGCGCCAAAGTGTCAATGCCGTGCGCCAGACCAGAAACAATGGTCAGCCCGGCCTGGCTCAATTCGCGCGCCAGGTGCGAGGCGGCTTGCTGGCCGTAAGGGGAGAGTTTTCGCGTACCCACGATAGCCAGGGCAAATTCGTCTTCGGGTTTCAACTCGCCTTTGATATACATTATATACGGTGGGTCATAGATTTCTTTTAAGAGCTTGGGATAGTTTTCGTCTAAAATAGTCAGGATGCCGATATTTTCTTTGGCTAATTTGGCCAGTTCTTTTTCCAAGTCAATCTGCGGCCGGCGCAGTGGAATTTCCTGAGCCAAGTCCTCTTCCAGACCGGCTTGGATGAAATTCTGCGCCGAACCTTCCTGCCAGGCTTTTTCCATTGTGCCAAAATATCCCAGCAATTTTTTGTAGCGCATGGGCCCGATGCGTTCGTTGAATAAATTGAAGGCGTGGAAATATGGGGCGTGGGGATGCATAGTCAATTAACAATAAACAATTAGCAATTAACAACGAACATCGGGGAGTAAAATTTATTGTTAATTGTTATTTGTTGATTGTCGGCTGTTTATTACTATATCATTTTTATTGTTTGGCTGACAAATTCTATTCGTAATAAAAATTTTCTTTGTACCACTTTCGTGCTATCGCACTGTTTTGGTACCGAGATGTTTTTTTAGGATATTTAGGATATTATTTATATTTCGGAAGGTACACCAATGGCGCGCCCGTAAAGGCGCGGGTCTCTATGGTTTGTTAGATTCTTTTAATTCTTCAATTGTTTCATTCAGCATCTGGTGATGAGTTTAAAGTTAGACTATTAGAATTTAATACTTGCATGCAAATAAATGTTTAAACCGTCGGAAAAAAGACACCAGATTTGACAGGCGCGCGTTCTTAATGTAAATATAAAGAATAAAGAAGATTCAAAAAAAGTTTGGACAGAAAGGAGATTCGGGATATGGACGAGAAACAGAGAGATGCTTTGTCGCGGTTCCTTGTTAAGGCGAAAGGAAAAACCTACGCTAGCGGGGCAAAAGGAATAAAACTATTAATGGGCGGCGAAGAGTTCAGATTTGAAGACGCCGAGTTTACGTATTTGGATACGCATAAGGGATTTAATCCGTTTATCAACAATGAAATTGTTGAATCTCATGATGTCAGCATAACGTGGGGGATGAACTATTACGGCAGATTAGTGGTTGTAGAGGAGAGCTTCGTTGTTAATAACGTTGACAGGGTTTATAGTTTTTTAAAATCTGTATTATGCAAGGTCAGCGAAAAATCTCCCTTTCGGGGGCCTGCTAGATATGTAGATGCGAGCGGGGGCTGGGTATACGAAAGTGAGGTGGAGCCAGGAAGCAACATCGAACATTTTTGCGGCCAGGAGCGCATCTACTTTAAAGGATTAATGGTTTATAAATGTGAGTTTCATGGAGGGTGCGTTAAAGGGAAATAGAAACAGTCAGCAGTTTTATAAGTTCGTGCCCGTGGGGCTCACCGAGCACCACGGGCTTTTTTATTTTTTTAATTCTTCCACTGCCTCGTTCAGTATTTGCATATATAAATTTAAGCCGACGGCGTTGATTGGGCCGCTTTGCTCGCGGCCTAAAATATTGCCGGCGCCGCGGATTTCCAGGTCGCGCAGGGCGAGCTGGTAGCCGGAACCCAGCGCCTCGGCTTGCTTGAGCGCGTCCAATCTTTCGCGCGCGATATCAGTCAACTTTTTGGCGTTATATAAAAAGTAAGCATAGGCCTGATGATGTGAACGGCCGATGCGACCGCGGATCTGATAGGCCTGGGCCAGGCCGAGCCGCGAGGCATTAGCCACAATTAAAGTATTGACGCCCGGAAAATCCAGGCCGTTTTCAATAATAGTGGTGGCGACCAAAACATTAATCTCACCGGCCCCAAAATCATTCATCACGGGAATTAATTTTTTTTCCGGCAGGCGGCCGTGGATATAAGCCAGTTTGGCTTGCGGCACCAAGTTCTTTATTTGTTTGACTGCCAGTTCAATAGTTTCAATCCGATTGTGCAAATAGTAAATCTGTCCGCCGCGATTTAATTCTTGTAAAAGTGCTTGTTTGATGATTTTCGCGCTAAAAGGCTGGATAAAAGTTTTAATTGGCAGGCGGCCGGCTGGCGGCGTGCTGATGTTGGAAATGTCGCGCAGACCGGAAAGCGCTAGGTGCATTGTTCGCGGAATAGGCGTGGCAGACAAACTTAAAATATCAACGGCGTAAAGCGCTCTGCCCCGCCTTTGGCGGGGCAGAGCGCCACCCGGCACAGCTTCCGTGCGTAGCTCTTTAAATTTTTCTTTTTGTCTGACGCCAAATCTTTGCTCTTCGTCAATTATTACTAATCCCAGATTTTTGAAAGAAACGTCCGGCGAGAGCAGGCGATGGGTGCCGATTATAATATCTATTTTGCTTTCGGCGGCTTCTTTGACGATTTTTTGTTGTCGGCTTTTTGTTTGGAGGCGCGTGAGCAGGGCCACCCGCACTGGAAATTTTTCCAGGCGTCCGGAAAAAGTGGCGAAATGCTGGTTGGCTAAAATAGTGGTGGGAGCGAGCAGCGCGACTTGCTGGCCGGCGTTGATTGCCTTGAAAGCCGCCCGCAGGGCCACCTCTGTTTTGCCAAAACCCACGTCGCCGCAAACCAGGCGGTCCATGGGTCTGTCTGATTCCATGTCGCGTTTAACCTCGGCAATGGCGGCCGCCTGGTCGTCGGTTTCAACGTAAGCAAAATCACTTTCCAGTTCTTTTTGCCACTCATTATCTGGCGGGTATTGGAAACCGCGGCTGACTGAACGCCGGGCGTAAAGTTCAAGTAGTTCCTTGGCCAGTTCCAGCGCGTTTTCTTTGACGCGGCGCTTGGTATTAAACCAAAGCGTGCCGCCCAGCCGATGAATTATCGGCTGTTCAAAGCCGATATAGCGGGAAAGTTTTTGTTCTAAAGCCAGCGGCACATAGAGTCGGTCATTTTTGGCGTATTCTAAAACAAAAAATTTTTCCGGGGTATTCTCGGTTGGCGGCTCCGTGGAAATTTTCCCGCCGGGACGCTCAGCAAAACCCGCAAACACGCCGATGCCGTGGTCCAGATGCACCAGAAAATTGCCCGGTTTTAATCCCGGCAGCAGAGATTGGGGCTGGCGGCCGGCCAGCTCTTTTTTAATTTCCTTTTCTTTTCTCAGAATTTTTACCGGCAAAACCGCGATATCGGCAATTTTATTGCCGGAAAATTCCAGGCGCCAAGCATTGGCCGAATTTATCGGAAAAATATCTAAAATGCCGCCGCGCTGACTAAATTCGCCCGGCGCGCCCAGGGTTTGGACGCGTCTGTAGCTCATCTCGGTTAACCGACGCAGCAGCGCAAAAAGATTTATTTTTAAATCTTTTTCCAAAAACAGCGCATTTTCTTTCCACCAAATCTGATTTTGCGCCGCTTTTTTAATTTTGGCGTAATTTTGAGTAAACCAAAAAACATCCCGTTCCAAAAAATAGGGTGTGAGACTAGGGATAAGGATTTCGTTTACGTTTTGATGATCATTTTTCACAGATGTAAAGGGATGTTTTTTCAGAAGGGGCGACGGGGAAACTGGGTGTTTCCCCGCGGTGGAAAGATTAAAACCGCAAGGTTTTAAGGAGAGAGCCCGACAGGGCGAACGACAAAACATCCCGTTCCAAAAAATGGGGGGTGAGTCCGGCAATTAATACTTCGTCAATGTTTTTACGGCCTCCTACTATTGACATTTATAGCAATGTGATTTATTATTAAAAAGTCCTTATTTTTTAAAATTCACCCTAAGGGAGGCGGAAAATGGATATTTTTGGAGGGTTATGGCTGGAAAATATAGTGGTGCAGGATAAATATTTTGACCTGCAACTAGAGCTCTTTCAAAAAAAATATATTCAGGGCATCCAGATAAGGGTGGCGCACCCGTCTTTCACGCCGCTCCTTACGATTTTTTCCTTACCGAAGATTTTTAAAAAAATCCCGGATGACTGCAAATTGTTCTTTCATTTTGGTGCCGAAAATGTCGGCGTTGATTTCGGAGAAAATTTTGACGAGTGCGCGGTTATAGCTCGCCGTTCGGGCCAGCATAACTGGAGCGAGTGGAATAAACAGACAACAGAATTTGGTATAGAGGTAGCTCGGGCGGCGAGAGAGAAAGTTCCAAAGAATTTTCCTTTGGGCGACGTGCATCCGGGGTACGGAGAACATATTACCGATTATGTCGCCTTGGATAAAATAATTAGGACGTTTCGGGAGTTTCCGAAGGACATTGCGATTGAAAATGTTCCCCCGGTAGTGGATAGATATTTCTATAAGGAGAAAACCGGGGAAATGAATTTTTGGAGCCGCAATAGATATTGGGGGTTCGGCGGAATTCCTGATGATATGGATTTGCTGCTTAAGGACCTTGGTGATGGGTGGCGTTGCCTGATTGATTTTAGTCATTTGTGGGTGATGAAAAATCAGGCAGAGGAGGAAATCCCGGAGGTTCCAAGAGCATTGCGTGAAATTGAGTATGCTGTCAGAAGCTATCTTAGTTTGCCACATTGGCCAATTTGTCATTTTTCCGGCGTCCCACAGGCGGGAATGCTGGTGGATGAGCATGAATTTTTTGAGATAGATAGGCTTGTTCCGGCGATTCGCGAGGCGATAGCCAGTATGGAGGCGGTATGCCTGGAAATTCCTTATAAATCTCTTGAGGTAGCCGAAAAGGCGATCGGCTGTTTCAGGGAGGCATATAGTTTATAACATGCTTCTTGAAAAAGAGTTTAACGGTGACGGCACTAAAAATGCCGTCCCTTTTTTTTATTAAAATAAAAATAAAATAAAATTTCCGAGGAATAAAAAGTGTTTACGGATATTTTTATCGACTATTGACATCTTTATTTTGGTTGCTATATAATACGATATTCTCGTAAATTAGTCAAAAATAGATAAACTAATAAACTGATTCCGCCCAGTATCCTATCTGTGAGTGGCGAAAGTTCAAGTAATCCCTCCTAACGCTTGAGCGAGTAGCCGCAAGCTCCGACGCCAGGTCGGGGGTTCCGATATTTTATTGGAATCACCAGGATTGCCTGCTTGTGTAGGCCATATCCTGACACTCGCAGGTAGGATATTGGGCAAAAAATAGGGGCTCGACTGTTTCGCAGTCGAGCCCCTTGTTATTATTGTTTTAATTTTGGGATTTCATGAGTTGAATTGATTTTGCGCCTCTTTGACGCCGCCTTTTATTGCTGCCCGAATCGCTTGGCCGGCTTTTTTAATCATTTCTTTAATCATTAGTTTTTCAGCGCTGCTGAAATTTTGCAGGACAAATTTTTCTGCCGGCAGAGATTTTTTGAATAAATTCCAGAAAGATTTAGCAGCGGATGATTTGATACCTAATCTTAGTCGGGCAAAATTTTGCGTGCCCAAACTTTTTATAATTGACCTAACTCCTTTATGGCCAGCCGAGCCGGAATCTTGTGCCAGACGTAAAACGCCCAGCGGCAAATCAATATCATCGTGAACCACCAAAATATCGGCGGCTGGAATTTTGTAAAAATCAGCCAAAGTTCTGACTGCCTGGCCAGACAAATTCATAAAGGTTTGCGGCTTGGCTAAAATAATTTTTTGGCTCGCCTCGCCGAAGTTTTCTGACAAAGGCAGGCCGTTAATTTCGCCCTGACTGACTTCCGCGTTAAATTTTTCTGCATTTTCCCAAGCCGAAAAATTATTTTCTTTCTGAAAATAATCAATAGCCATAAAGCCGAAATTATGCCGCGTGTTTTGATATTGAGGACCTGGATTGCCTAAGCCGATAATGAGTTTCATAAGATTATCTTGTTACTTTTCTGGCAGGCAGAAAAGTAACCAAAAGACCTGCGCCCGAGCATAAAATTTTGATAAAATCGGGCTCGCCTCGCTAAATTTACTATGCCGTCCCGCCTAACGGCGGGACATGCAGCCACAGCACGCAAATTTTTAACGCTCGACTCGCCTCGATTTTATGACAAAATTTTTGCTATGGGCGGGAAAATCCTATTTTGTTATTTCTTCTATATACTTTCTAATCTCCTTGTAATTTTCCAACCCCGCCCTTGGTTTTACAATTGAAGCCGTTTCGTCCCCGAGCACGACCTCGCCCGTAACGATAAGATTGGGGTCGGTTAGCTCTGTTTTAATTACGTTTTCGCCCGGCACTCCTTTTACGTCTTGCCACAAATCATTCATTTCGAGTAAATTCAGATCGGTCTTAATTTGCGAGGTCAGCGACTGGTAGATGGTGAAAAAAGTTCCGATGTTCCAGATGCGCAGCGACAGAACTTTTTGCTTGATGGCCTGCAGGATTTCCTGTTGACGCGCGATGCGGTCAAAATCGCCGCCGGCGCTGTGGCGCGAACGGATGTACTTGAGCGCGGTCTCGCCGTCCAAATAGCGCCAGCCGGCTTTAATGGCAAAGGTCTGGTAGGTGTGATTTGGGCCAGGAAAAGCGGTGTCTATAATGTCTTTTTTGACCAAAATATTAACGCCGCCCAAAATGTCCACCAGATTTTTAACGGCGGTCAAATTAACAAAAACATAATGATTGATTGTTAATCCTGTTATTTCCTGAACTTTTTGTTGAATTAAATCAAATTCGCGGCCCGAATTATTTTTATTGATGGCATAAAGAGCGTTGAGTTTGGTGAAACTGGCACTGCCCGGAATTTTAACCAGCAAATCGCGCGGCAGGGAAAATAAATAAATTTTTTTCTCTGTTGGGACAAAATGGGCGAGCAAAATTGTATCGGTTAAATCCGGTGCGTCGTTGCCCGCGCCCGCCGCGCCCAAAATTAAAAAGTTAATTTTCTGAGAGTTATCTTTTGAGGCAAAAAAAGTTTTGGAGCCGGATTCGGAAACGGCAAGCGGAGCGCTAGTTTGACTGTTTTTTATTTCTATCAGGCGGGCCTGGTTGAGCTTTGGCAGGAGTAAAATCAGAGCCAGGATAAACAGGAAAGAAACGCTTAAAATTAAGCTGGTTTTTTTGGTCATTATTTCAGTCTTATTATATCATATTAGCAGACGTGAGGAAGGATTTTTATTGACACAATTGTTTTAGTATTATAGAGTATTATTACATCAAATTTGTACAATAAAGGAGGTGAGAGAATGAAAAGGAGGGTAGTTCTTATTAATGAAGGTAGTTGGGGTAGCGTGTCGCCGGAATCCTATAGACGATTATTGGAGTCTATTCGGAATTCAATGAAAATGTTGAAATCTCCAGACGGCAAAAATGATTTAGCCGAAGCGGAAATCTGTGAGCTGAAAGAGGCTGAGAAAAAAATAAAGGAAGGAGAGACAGTGGATTTCCTAATATTCAATTCCAGGGGAATGCTGGACGTGGCTCGAAGAATCAAAAAGGAATATCCCCGGCTGAAAGTGGTCGTCTTGACTGGTCTTCTACCCGAAGAGGAGGTTATTTTAATAGACAAGAACTGGATCAGCGGGGAATTTCTCCAAAACCTCCTTTCTTTTTAGGGTTATAGAAGAAAAATCAGTATTATCTTGCGGCGGGCTTTGACAAGGTTCAGGCCCGTCTTTCGTTTTATAGCTGGACTTGCATTAAAGTATTTTTCAGTTTATTATAACAAAAGTGGCATTCCTTTTATTTTTCGTAATAAATTCGTAATTTCGTAGGGATATGATGAAAACTATTTTTCTTTTTGTCTGGGAAGTGCTGAAAATTGCCGTGATAACCTTAGCGATTATCGTGCCGATTCGCTATTTTTTGATTCAGCCGTTTTTTGTCAAAGGTGCCTCCATGGAGCCAAATTTTGATGACGGCCAATATTTGATAATTGATGAGTTATCTTATCGTTATCGCTCGCCCCAGCGCGGCGAAGTGATTGTTTTCCGCTATCCGCTGGACACATCGCAATTTTACATCAAGCGCCTCATCGGCCTGCCCGGCGAAACGGTGGAGGTTTCCGACGGCCGGATTAAAATTTCCAATCAGGAGCATCCCCTGGGTTTCGTTTTGGACGAATCAAAATACCTGCCCGCCGATACCGTTACTTCCGATGAGACCAAAATTAAACTGGGCGAAGGCGAATATTTCCTTTTAGGCGACAATCGCCAGGCTTCTTTTGATTCTCGCCGTTGGGGAGTGCTACCGAAAAAAGACATCATCGGTCGAGTTTGGTTTCGAGCCTGGCCGCCGCAGACCGCCAAAGTTTTCGCGGCACCGGAGTATAGCTACTAGCAAAATTTAAAATTTAAAAATCAAAATGCAAAATTTAGGTATCCCGCTTCGCGGGATGGATTTATAGATTTTTAATTTTACATTATCATTTTTCATTTTGAGATTTACATTTTTAATTTTTTAAAATGCCCAGAAAAAAAATAAAAGTTTTTCAAGCCCCCAAAGGCATGCGCGATATCCTGTTTGACGAGCAGGTTGTTTGGGAAAAATTTATTGACGTGGCATCGCGGTTGGCGCAGGCATACGGTTTTCAAAAAATTGAAACGCCGATTTTGGAAGAAACAGAACTTTTTGCTCGCAGCACCGGCGCCACCACCGACATTGTCACCAAGCAGATGTTCACTTTGAAAACAGCCGGCGATGACAACTTGGCTTTGCGGCCGGAAAATACGCCCGGCGTCATGCGCGCCTATTTGGAAAACGGTCTGATGGCCTTGCCTCAGCCGGTCAAGCTTTTTTATTACGGCCAGATGTTTCGCTATGAGCAGCCTCAAGCCGGTCGATGGCGGCAGTTTTACCAGTTTGGCACGGAAGTGGTGGGCGAGCGCGACGCAGTAATTGACGTTCAGATAATTCAGTTCTGCGCCGTTCTTTTCGGGGAATTGGGACTGAAAAAAATAAATTTTCAGATTAACAGTTTGGGTTGTCCGCAGTGCCGGCCGGCTTACCGCCGCGCGCTGCTGGATTATTACCGTTACCGGAAAAACAAAATTTGTCCCGATTGCCGCCGGCGGATGAAAGAAAATCCGTTGCGATTGCTTGACTGCAAAGAGGAAAAATGCCAGCCCATTAAATCGCAGGCGCCGGCCACGGTTGATTACCTTTGTGATGATTGCCGGGCGCATTTCAAACAGGTTTTGGAATATCTGGACGAGCTGGGAATCCCTTATTTTTTAAATAACACCTTGGTTCGCGGCCTGGATTATTACACCAAAACGATTTTTGAAATTTTTTGGGAAGAGGAAGGTGAGGTTTCTTCAATTGCCCTAGGTGGCGGCGGCCGCTACGACGGTTTGATTAAGGAACTGGGTGGTAAACCCACGCCGGCCGTTGGCATGGCCTTGGGGGTGGATAGAATTGTTTATTTGATGAAGAAAGAGCAGGTTAAAACTGGTTCGGGCTACAATCCCAAAATATTTTTGGCGCAGCTGGGGGTGATGGGCAAGAAAAAAAGTTTAAAACTTTTTGAAGCGCTCCGCGGGGCCGGAATTTTAACCGCCGAGTCATTAAGCCGCGACTCAATTAAATCGCAGTTGAAAATTGCCGACCGCCTCAAGGTTAAATTTTCTTTGATTTTGGGTCAACAAGAAGCGCTGGACGGCACGGTGATTATTCGCGATATGGTCAGCGGAGTCCAGGAAACCGTACCGCAGGAAAAGGTGGTGGATGAGTTGAAAAAGAGGTTGAAAAAGTAATATGCAAATTATGATGCGAATTCAATTCGAATAATTCGAATGTAATCCGCATCTCAATTCGCATGAGCGTCGTATGAGCGAATGTATTTTCTGTCAGATCGCCAATAAAGAAATTTCGACCGAGCTTCTTTATGAAGATGATTTGGTGGCGGCTTTCAAAGATATCAAGCCAATCGCGCCGGTTCATGTTTTGATTATTCCTAAAAATCATATTGAATCAGTCGCTGATTTGGTTGACGGCGACGAGATTTTGGTCGGCCGTCTGATTATGGTTGCTAAAAAATTGGCCGAGCGATTGGAAATTGCCCAAGACGGGTACAAACTATTGTTTAGAGTCGGGCATGATGGCGGTCAGGAAGCGCCGCATATCCATTTGCACCTGATTGGCGGAGCAAGATTGTCGGAAAATATTAAGCCAATTTAAGTTACAGATTTACAGATTAATACAGATATACAGATATACAGATAAAATACAGATCGTATCTGTATATCTGTAAAAAATCTGTAGTCTGTAATTCCAAGAAGGAGGTGTTTTAGATGTCAATAGAAGTTAGAAGAAAAGAAAAAGAGCCAGTGGGCTCGTTATTGCGACGTTTTACCCGCCGAGTTCAACAAAGCGGTGTCTTGCTTGAGGCGCGACGAGGGCGTTTTTATCGGAAGCCCAAAACAAAACGTCAGGCGAAAGAATCGGCTTTGCGACGCGAACAGTTGCGGGCGCAGCGTCGGGAAATGATAAAAGCAGGGCTATTGGAAGAGGGACAGTTGATTCCGAAAGACAAAATTAAGTTGAAAAAATAGAAGCAAATTTATGCAAAAAAGACACGCAAAACTAACGCAAAATAGCGTAAATTGGCGTTTGACTTTGCGTTTACTTTTGTTTCTACAAACATTTATTTGCAGAATTTAGAGAATTAATTTTAATTATACATTGTAAAAATGGCATTAAAGGAAAAAATCAATCAAGATTTCAAAGATGCTTTTAAAGCCAAAGAGGAATTAAAGGTTTCAGTTTTGCGGCTGCTTAATTCAGCCATTAAAAATAAAGAAGTGGAAAAGCGGACAAGATTGAGCAAAACGGTGACGGACAGTGCCAAACTGGAAAAACAAAGTCAGCTATCCGACGAAGAAGTTCTGGCGGTTTTGGGCGCGGAAGCGAAAAGGCGCAAAGATTCTATTGAGCAGTATCAGCAAGGCGGTCGGCCGGAATTGGCTAGTCGGGAGGAGGCGGAATCGCAGATTTTAGCCGCTTATTTGCCCGAGCAAATGGGCGAGGAAGAGTTGCGCCAAATTGTGGCTGAGTCAATAAAAGAGAGTGGGGCTGCAGGTGTGCAAGAGCTAGGCAAGGTGATGAAAGTCTTGATGCCACGCGTGAAAGGCAAAGCGGATGGAGGGTTGGTGAATAAAATTGTGAAGGAAGAGCTGGAAAAGTAGCTACGAAATACGAATTTATTACGAAACTACGAAAATAGTTTCGTATATTCGTATATTTTTCGTATTTTGTAGCCATATTGTGGATATTACCAATCTCACTAAGAATAAAATTGATAAAAGTATTTTAGCGGAGGTAGCTAAAGTGGCGGTTAAGGTTTTGGGTAAAAAAGGTTTGGAAAACATCAGCTTGGTTTTGGTCGGCGACGCCAAAATGAAAGAGTTGAACAAAAAATATCGCGGTAAAAATCGCGTCACCGACGTTTTGAGTTTTGAGGAATTAAACGAGATTTTTATCTGTCTGCCGCAAGCCAAAAGACAAGCAAAAGCGCTAAAACACCCGCTTAATTGTGAATTGACCCGACTGGTGGTGCATGGTATAGTTCATTTGAAAGGATATGAACATGAGGGCAGTAAAAGACAAGCTGCCAGAATGTTGGCCGTGGAAAATAAAATTCTAGAGTTGATTTAGGAATTAAGATTTATGATTTAAGAATAAAAATTCTAAATTCTAAATTCATGGATTTATTACAACCAGACCCCAATATTCAAAATAATTTAATCCCGGCCGAGCCGAAAAAATCAAGAAAGATTTGGTTTATGTATTTAGGAATTGCCATTGTTGTACTTCTATCCGCCAGCGCCTACGGCACCTCCTATTATTGGCAGAAATCGCAACCCAAAGTTTGCACCCAGGAGGCCAAATTATGCTCTGACGGTTCTTCCGTGGGCCGCACCGAACCGAATTGCGAATTCGCGGCGTGTCCGAGTGCGAGCCCGAGCTCGTCTGTTGTGGCTGATGCAACCGCCGACTGGCAGACTTATCGGAACGATAAATATGGGTTTGAGGTGAAGTATCCGAGCGCCTTAAGGGTTTGGGAAAACCAGCAATTAGGGACAGGAGCAATTTATTCAGTTTCTTTTGAAAACACTTTAGCTTACGATAATACGCCCGGAACAAAGGTGGTAACAGCAGGAAGAAAAATAGTTTTTAACGTTTCTATTTATAAAAATTCCAATCAAATGCAAGATGAATTTAAAACAGTAACCCTGCGAGAACAAGGCAATACAATATTAGGCGGATATTCGGCTAAAAAATTATTAAGCCCGCAAGCCCCTAATAATATAGAAGCAACGGTTTATTTGATAGCCGATAAAAATACCGCAATAATAACTTACGGCACAGACTTAAACAAAATGAGCGAAAAAGATATTAGTCAAATTCTTTCCACCTTCAAATTCACGGATTCCGCCGCCGGCTGGCAGACTTATAGAAATGAGCAGTATGGGTTTGAGGTGAAATATCCAAATGAAGCAAGTGTTATTTCGTTTCCGAAAAGCGGCGGGATAGCGTATGTCGGCACGAACGTAAGTGGATTGAATGTATTTAATTACGGAGTGTCTTTTGACAACTTGGGCACAGCGAATAATTTGTCTGTTGAAAATTGGTACGCACAGTATTGTACGCGCAAAAAACAAGAGGCCGCGAGTTCAAACGCGCCATTTTTTTTGTCAGAGAATGGACAAAATATTCAACTAAACAGCTATGCTTCATACAAAACAATAGATTTCGGAGTTGATCACTTCATTGTTAATTTCTACATTGTCCATAATGGAAATGTTTATAAACTTTCGTACAGTGATGAAAAAGCGAACGATCCTAATTGGTATGAACACGAAAAAATAATCAACCAAATCCTTTTCACTTTCAGATTCACCCAGTAAATTTCTTTGCCGCTTTTTTGGCGGCAAAAAAGCGGCGGAAAAAACCGCCGCGCAGCGATAAAATTTTGAGAAAATAGAACTCGTTTCGCTAAAATCGCTATCCACGGCGCTTCGCGCCCCGACCATAGCACGCGATTTCTTAACGCTCAGCTCGTTTCTATTTTCTGACAAAATTTTTCGCATGCGCGGGCGAATAAAACTTTTAAATTTTACATTGTCATTTTTCATTTTTATATTTTAACTTTTAATTTTCTACCGTGCCCAAAGAAAAAATCATTGTCGGTTTAGACGTCGGCACCTGTAATATCCGGGTAGCGGTGGCGCAAATAAGAGAAAAAGCGCTGCCGCAGATTTTGGGCGTGGGCCAGGCAGCTTCGGCTGGTATACGCAAAGGCGTGGTCGTGGATATAGAAGAAACAGTCAAGAATATCAAAGAGGCAATTCAGATGGCCGAGCGCATTTCCGGCGTCAAGATTGAAGATGTTTTTGTCAGCATCGGCGGCTCCCATATCAGTTGTCGGTCTAGCCGCGGCGTGATTGCGGTTTCGCGCGCTGACGGGGAAATTTCCCAAGAAGATAAAGAGCGGGTCATCAGCGCCGCTAAAGCCGTTTCCCTCCAGCCCAACCGCGAAATTTTGCATGTTTTGCCGCGGCGTTTTGTGGTTGACGGCCAGGGAACGATTAAGGAGCCAGTCGGAATGCAGGGAGTGAGGTTGGAAGTTGACGCTTTGATTGTTGAGGGCTCAACGCCTTTCATTAAAAATTTAATTAAATGCGTACGCGAGGCCGACCTTGATGAGAACGGTTTACTTCTTTCGCCCTTAGCCGACAGTCGGGCTGTTTTAAGCAAAAAACAGAAGGAACTGGGTGTTTTGCTTCTGGATTTTGGCGGTGGAACTTCGGGTCTGGCGGTCTTTGAAGAAGGCGATATCATCCACTGCCAGATTTTGCCAGTCGGCAGTATGCATATTACCAATGACATCGCTATTGGTTTGCGAGTTTCGATTGAGACCGCGGAAAAAATTAAACTGGAATATGGTTCGGTTTTGCCAGACACCATCGGGAAAAAAGAGATGATTGATTTGACAAAACTGGGCGAGTCAGAAGGACAGGTGTCGCGTTGTCAAGTCGTCGAAATAATTGAAGCCAGAGTCAGTGAAATTTTGGACTTGGTTAATAAAGAACTGAAAAAAATTGACCGAGCCGGACTACTGCCGGCCGGTGTGGTTTTGGTGGGCGGCGGCGCCAAATTAACGGGGCTGGTGGAATTGACTAAAGAAAAATTAAAATTGCCGGTTCAGGTGGGAATGCCCGATGGCCTGGAAGGCGTGGCGGAACAGATTAATGATTCTAGTTTGGCGACAGTTTGCGGTTTGATTCTTTCTGCCCTTTCCGATGAGATTAAACCAGAGAGCGAGCATCCTTTTGCCGGTCTTTCTCAAGTCGGCCCCACCGTCAATAAAATTAAAAAATGGCTGAAAGGGTTTCTGCCATAGAAAATGTCCCAGAAATCTCCGATCCCGCAGAGCGGGAGAGGTTAGATTTCTGCGATCCCGTGATGTTTGCGATATGATTTTATCAATTCCGACTAATCAGCTCGGAGATAACGGGATCGCGAAAATGTGATTGCTCTCCCGCTACGCGGGATCGCAAACATTTTCGGGACAAAATGCAAAGTTCCCCGGCCTCGCCTTCGGCTTGCCGAGGGCGGGCAAAATTCAAAATTTTGGTATCAGAAATTTGCAAAGCAAATTTCTGATAGATTTTTAATTTTACCTTGTCATTTTTCACTTTGATATTTAATTTTTGAATTTATTGTTTCCCTATTGACAAACTTTCTTAATTTGACTTATTCTTATATAACCATTTTTGATATTTAATTTTTCATTTTTTATTTAAATTATGGCCCAAATTAAACCCGATATGGAGACGTTCGCCAAAATCAAGGTGGTGGGCGTCGGTGGAGGGGGAGGAAACTCGGTTTCTCGTATGGTGGAAGGTAAAATCCAAGGCGTGGAACTCATTGCTATCAACGCCGATTCTCAGGATTTACATCATTGCTTGGCACCGCAGAAACTTTTAATTGGTAAAAATTTAACCAAGGGTCTGGGAGCCGGTATGAATCCGGATATCGGCCGCCAGGCGGCGGAAGAAAACCGCGATGAAATTCACGAAGTGCTCAAGGGCGCGGATTTGGTTTTCATCACTTATGGCCTGGGCGGGGGAGTAGGCACGGGTGCGGGACCCATTGTGGCTGAAGCGGCCAGAGACGTCGGGGCCTTAACCGTTGGCGTGGTGACCAAGCCCTTCTCTTTTGAGGGTTCTCAGCGCATGCATATTGCCATTGAGGGGTTAAATCGGCTTCAGGATAAAGTGGACACTTTAATTACTATTCCCAATGATAAATTATTGCAAACCATTGAGCGCAACACTTCTTTGACCGACGCTTTCAAAGTTGTTGATGATGTCTTGCGTCAAGCGGTGCAGGGTATTTCCGATATTATCGTCACTCCCGGTTTGGTTAATGTTGATTTTGCTGATTTGAAAACTGTGATGACTGGCGCGGGTTCTGCTTTGATGGGTATTGGTCGGGCGACCGGGGATGACCGAGCGGTGGAGGCAGCCAAAGCCGCGATTAATTCGCCTTTGCTTGAAGTTTCCATTGAGGGAGCCAAAGGAGTGATTTTTAATGTGGCCGGCGGGGCGGATATGACCATGATGGAAATCAATGAAGCCGCCAAAGTCATCACTGATTCCATTGACCCCCAGGCTAAAGTTATTTTTGGTGCCGTGACCGATAGCCAGCTCAAAAAAGGTGAAATTAAAATTACAGTGATTGCGGCCGGTTTTGGCGAGCAGGCTCTAAAAAAAGAGAGAGAAGAAAAAAGAGCGGAAATAAGAACCGAAACGGTCAGCAAGCAGGAAGCGCCGTCAGTAAAAAAGCCGTCAGGTTTTTCTGGGCAGGTGACTCCCATTGATAGTTCGGATGAAGAATGGGATATCCCCGCCTTCATTAGAAAAAAAATGAAATAATAATATTTTTATTTATTAAAGCAAAAAGCGTCCCGCCATGGCGGGACGCTTTTTGCTTGCGAAGACCATTGACGAGAAAAAACTGCCTGTGGATAACTTTCAAGAATGGCAAAACTATTTGGGGTGCTGATTTAGATTTAAAGCCATTTCAAGTGGTCTGGCCAAAAAAAATTTTCTGTCAGAAAAATTAATTTGACATAAGTATTTAACGGTTTAAAATAGGAGATGAGTCACACAAGAATTTTAGGAGGAGGGGAAGTGTGATTATTTTTTTCCAAAAGTTGTCTTTTGAGCAACCCGCTAATTAACTTTTTTAAAACACAGAACAAATGACCGCCGGCATCAAATCAAAATTCGACAAAATTCAAAAACGAGACGGCCGCATTGTTGATTTTGATAAGTCCAAGATTACCAATGCCATTCACAAGGCCTTGACCGCCACCGGCCAGGGCAATGGCTCGACTGCCAGGAAAGTCGCCAACAAAGTAATTAACCTTCTCAACAAACGTTTTCGCCAAAACGAAATTCCCAAGGTGGAAGAGGTCCAGGATATTGTTGAGGAGGTTTTAATTTTGGAAAATTTGGTTGAGACCGCCCGCGCCTACATCCTTTATCGCGAACAGCGCCGGCGAATCAGAGAAGCGCAAAGCGCGCTGGATGAAACAGTGGAAATGGTGGACAATTACATTCAGGAATTGGACTGGCAAATAAAGGAAAATGCCAATATGGCTTATTCGCTGCAGGGTTTGCATCATTATGTGGTTTCAGCCGTCAGTAAAAAATATTGGCTAAACAAAATTTATCCCAAGGAGGTTCGCGAAGCGGTGGCCGGCGGCGATTTCCATATTCATAATTTGGACTTTTTGGGGCCTTATTGTTGCGGCTGGGATTTATATGACCTGATAAACCGCGGCTTTGGGGGTGTGGCCAGCAAAGTTGAATCGCGGCCAGCCAAGCATTTCCGCACCGCCCTGGGCCAGCTGGTTAACTTTTTTTATACGCTTCAAGGTGAAGTCGCCGGCGCCAATGCGGTCAGCAATTTTGATACGCTGTTGGCTCCGTTTATTAGATACGACGCGCTCAACTATCAGCAAGTCAAGCAAGCCATGCAGGAATTTGTTTTTAACTGCGCCATTCCCACCCGAGTCGGTTTTCAGACGCCATTTCTGAATGTGACGCTGGATATCAAGCCGCCCGCCAGCCTGGCTCATCAGCCGGTGATTATCGGCGGGGTGGCGCAAAAGGAAAATTACGGTGATTTTCAGGAAGAGATGAATATTTTCAACCGCGCCTTTGCCGAAGTGATGACCGAAGGCGATGCCAAGGGCCGGGTTTTCACTTTTCCCATTCCCACCTATAATATCACCCAGGATTTTGATTGGGATAATCCGGCTTTACAGGGCATCTGGGAAATGACCGCCAAATACGGCGTGCCCTATTTTGCCAATTTTATTAATTCGGATATGAATGTCGATGATGCTCGTTCAATGTGCTGCCGTTTGCGGCTGGACAACCGCGAACTTTACAAGCGCGGCGGCGGACTTTTCGGTTCCTATCCCTTAACCGGCAGTATTGGCGTCGTCACGCTCAATTTGCCGCGTTTGGGTTATTTGGCCAAGACCAAAAGAGATTTTTTCAGCCGGTTGGAGCGGCTGATGGAGCTGGCTAAAATCAGCTTGGAAATAAAGCGCAAGACCCTGGATAATTTTATTGAAAAAGGACTTTATCCTTACTCGCGTCATTATCTGGAAGCAATTAAAAAAATGCGAAGCAGCTACTGGCATAACCATTTTTCTACCATTGGTTTGGTCGGCATGAATGAAATGCTGTTGAATTTTTTGGACAAGGATATTTCTTCCGTTGATGGCAGAAAATTTGCCGCCGAAGTGCTGGAATTTATGCGCGATAAATTGGTTAAATATCAGACAGAGACCGGCAATCTTTATAATCTTGAAGCGACGCCGGCCGAGGGCACCAGCTACCGTCTGGCCAAAATAGACAAAGAAAAATTTCCTGAAATTATTACCGCCGGCCAGCGCGAACCCTATTATACCAATTCTTCTCAATTGCCGGTTGGTTTTTCCGATGATTTATTTGAAGCGCTCAAACTTCAGGACAATTTGCAGACCAAATATACCGGCGGCACGGTGCTGCATGGCTTTTTGGGAGAGCGAATTGCCAATCCCGAAACAATCAAGACATTGCTAAAAAAGATTTTCGGCAAATACCAGCTGCCCTATCTAACGTTTACGCCGACTTTCAGTATTTGCCCCAATCACGGATATTTAGCCGGCGAACATTTCACCTGTCCCAAGTGTCTGATTGCTCAACCTTGCGAGGTTTATTCCCGGATTGTCGGCTATATCCGACCGGTGCAGCAGTGGCATCCGGGTAAACAAGAAGAATTTAAAGACCGCCTCACTTTCAAGATAAGAGAGAAGGCAGTGGTGAAATAAAAATTCCAAATCACAAATCACAAATTCCAAATAAATCTTAAATTCTCCCCCTGCGGGGGATCTCCCGGAGGGAGACAATTTTCTAAATTCAAAATTCTGAACGGTTTTGGATTTTAGTTATTGGAATTTGGAAATTGTTTGTAATTTGGTGCTTGGAATTTGGGATTTATGTTACTTGGCGGATTACAAAAGCTAACCCTGATTGATTATCCCGGAAAAATCGCAGCCACTGTTTTCACAGTTGGCTGTAATTTTTATTGTCCTTTTTGTCATAATCCGGAGCTGGTTGATGTCAAAAAAATCAAAAAACAACCCCGGGTTTCTGAAAAAGATTTTTTCGAATTTTTAGGCGGACGGCAGGGCCTGCTTGAGGGCGTGTGCGTCACGGGCGGCGAACCAACGCTTCAGCCGGATTTGCCTGATTTTATCAGTCAAATAAAAAATTTGGGATTTTTGGTGAAGTTAGATACCAACGGTACGAATCCCACGATGCTGGAAAAATTATTGACGGCCAATTTAGTTAATTTCGTGGCTATGGACATTAAGGCGCCGTTGGAAAAATATAAAAAAGTTGTCGGGCTGGCCGTCTCTTTGGAAAATATTCAGCGCAGTGTTGAGCTGACGCGCCGCGCGCCGGACTATGAGTTCAGGACCACCGTTTTGCCGGTCCTGCATTCTTCAAAAGACATTTTAAGCATTGGTCGCTGGTTACAGGGCGCAAAAAAATATTGTCTACAGCAGTTTCGGCCGGGTAAAACCCTGGATTTGGCATATGAGAAAGCCAAACCGTTTGATTCCGATAAACTCGCCAAATTGCGTTCTCTGCTGGAGATATTTTTTGAGAAGGTGGAGATAAGAGAGTAGTTCCCCTCCTTTAGGAGGGGTTAGGGGAGATTTTTTCATTTATTCCTCCCTTTAAAAAGGGAGGTTAGGAGGGATTTTTAAAAGGGTAAGGTTATTCTCAAAGCGCCAGCCCAATCTGGTGTTTTTTAGTTTGGTGTGGGATAATAAAGAAAAATCCAACGGCTCAACGAGAACCGCCGTTGAGCCGTTGGATTTTTGGCCACGTTGGTAGGCGTATTGTGGATAACTTAATCTTGATTTTCTATTTTTGTTCTAGTATAATAAAAAGTGTCGGAGTAGAAAATAATTAGACATGACCTTCTATGCTTACAAAAAAACAAAAAAAGATTCTTGATTATATCCAAAGATGTCATCAAAAAAATGGCTATAGTCCATCGCACGAAGAAATTAGAAAACATTTTAAGCTCTCTTCGGTTTCAACGGTAAATCACTATATGAAAATTCTTCAGAAGAAGGGCTATATTAAACGAGAAAAAAATGTAGCTCGGGCAATTGAAATCGGCGAACAGGAAGCTGTAATCAATATTCCATTTAAGGGTTATATCGCCGCCGGCCAGCCCATTGAGGCGATTGAAGAATATGAAACCATCACTGTGCCTAAAAATTTGGTCTCTGCTTCCGGCCAGCATTTTGCCCTCGGCGTTAAAGGCGACAGTATGATTGACGAAGGCATTTTTGACGGGGACACGGTTATTATTAGAAAGCAAAATAGTGTCGAAAACGGCGAAACCGCGATTGCCCTAATAAATGGGAATGAAGTTACCTTAAAAAAAATATTTAGAGAAAAAAATCGTATTCGGCTCCAACCCGCCAATCCTAATTTAAAACCACTTTATGTTAAAAGTATAATTATTCAGGGCAAGGTCATCAGTGCTTTTAGGAATATAGAAGAACAGGGAAAAAGAAACAGTGATGAGATAAATTCTCGGAAATCATATTTTGAAAAAGATGGAATTTCTATTTTCAAAGACGATATTTTAAAAATAACTTCTATACCAGAAAACTCCGTTGATTTGGTTGTTACTTCACCTCCTTATAATGTTGATATCCATTATAATTCTCATAAAGATAATTTGACTTATGAAGAATATTTGGAATTTACCAAAAAATGGATTAAAAAATGTTTTGATTTAGCGAAGAGCGAGGGACGATTTTTGTTAAATATTCCGCTTGATAAAAACAAGGGCGGCCAAAAATCGGTTGGCGCGGATATTACGAAAATTGCGAAAGATATTGGTTGGAAATATCACTCAACAATTATTTGGAACGAGGGCAATATTTCTCGGCGCACTGCTTGGGGGTCGTTTATGTCTGCCTCCGCTCCTTATGTTATTGCTCCGGTAGAATTAATTTTGGTTTTATACAAAGACAGTTGGAAAAAAACAGGTGGCAGTAGAAAAAACGATATTACAAAGCAAGAATTTATGGATTGGACAAATGGCGTTTGGACATTTCAGGGCCAAAGCAAAAAGGGGGCGGGCGGACATCCCGCGCCATTCCCGGTTGAATTACCAAAACGATGTATAAAATTATTTAGTTTTGTTGGTGATACGGTTTTAGACCCATTTTTGGGTAGCGGTTCAACGCTTATTGCTGCGTATTTGCATAACAGAAAAGGAATTGGCGTTGATATTGATAAGGATTATTGCGATATAGCGATAAGACGCTTACAGCAAGAAACAAAAATTAATCAATTAAGTTTATTACATTAATTTATAATTTATCAAAACTATGGCTACAAAAAATAACAAAAATAAATCAATTAGAGATTTGCTTATAGAATATTTTAAGGCACATCCAAAAGAAGATATGTCACACGGCCCAGTTGTTGACTGGGTTGAAGCAAAGTATATGAGGCTTTATCATAAAAAACCGAGAGATACTTGGCGGTCAATTAGAAACCTACACGAGATTGGGTTTTTAATGAAAGTCAAAAAAGGAATTTATCGTTATGACCCTGATGTAGTCAAGCAGAGGGAATTAGAAGATTTTACGCCTGAACAGAAAAAGCAGATTTTTGAAAGAGATAATTATCGCTGTGCGCAGTGTGGTAGGAGACAAGATGAAGGATACGAATTGCAAGCAGATCACAGAGTTTCTAAAGATAAAGGCGGAAAAGCAACGGTCGATAATGGACAAACGCTGTGTTCCATTTGTAATTTTAGAAAGAAAAATTATGGACAGACAGAAAGCGGAAAGAAAATGCTTATTCGGCTTTGGGAGGCATCCATAAAAATCGGAGATAAAAAAACTAAAAAATTCTGTGAGGAAGTTTTAAATGTTTATGAAAAATTTGATATCAATGGGCATATTGTTTGGAAGAAATAATTCAAACTGAAGAAATAATTCAAACTTATGAACGCAACAAAAATCTTACAATCTGTAGGATTAAATCCAAGCGATAGTATTTTTTCCTTAGATAACGAGGAAGCGATGGAAAAGGTATTAGAATTTATCAAAGAGTGGGATTTAAGAATAAATGTTAAGAAAATTAGCAAAAAAGATTGGGAAACTATTTTTGCCAGTTATGCCGATGCGATTATTGATTATCACCCAGAAAATGATCATCAGGAACGAGGGACGTTTTTGAGAAATGAACAAATGCTGAAAAAATATGGACTAACTGACGAAGATGTAAAGCGATTAGATTTCTGTTGATTCAATGTGCGGAAGTGGGGCAATGATTGTTATTGTTTACCCGACAAGACACAATCAAACATCAAACACAAGCGTTTGGCATAATCGTGCAAGACAATTCAATTTTTATTTGAGGGGCTTTAAGTATTTATTTATAATGAAGAAACCTGAAAAGAAGTAGAGGATAAAAATGTGTCAGGTACTATTAATTTTTTGCAAATTTTAAATTTATGAATTACCTAACTTTAATCATTATAGGAATAGCGGGGATTGTTTTGGGGGTTTATTTCCGCCGTCGCCAAGGCTATGGCGGACAAGTGGGGGAGGAAGTACAAAACAGGAAAAGAAAATAAATTTTCGGTTTGGGAAAAAGAATCGTTGGTTGAAAAGCAAGCGCGGGAGAAAGAGGAGCATAAACAAAAGATTCTGGAATTCTTCGGATCAAAAGAAAAAGCGGCTGATAATGACATTGAGGCGTTGCTGGGCGTGTCGGACGCCACCGCGACTCGCTACCTGGACGAACTGGAAAAAGAGGGAAAGATCCGGCAGGTCGGCCAGACCGGCCGGTATGTTTATTACGAGAAAATTAAGCAATAATCCCAACGGCTCAACGGTGGCTTCCGTTGAGCAGTTGGCCCACTCCCGCTATTTTGTATTGTCTAATTCGTACGAATGGGTAAATACGATTCTGGGCCCGTCCCTCGACTACGTTCGGGACGGATTTTTTATTTGGAGGTATAATTGGGTTATAATATGAAAAAGGAGATTGTGCTGGAAAATAAAAATGTGGCGTATACTTTTCGCCAGAGCAGGCGGGCGCGGCGGATGAGAATGACGGTGTATTGCGACGGTTCCGTAATTGTCACGGCGCCATTCAGCTTGAGGGAAAATATCGTGGAGCAATTTATCCTGGAGAAAGCGGCGTGGCTTCTGGCAAAAATTTCTTTTTTTAAGCAATTCAAGTTTAGGCCTGTTTTGCGAGGCGGCCGCCGGGATTATTTAAAATACAAGGACGAGGCGCGCCAATTGGCGAGCGAGCGAGCGGCTCATTTTAACCGGACATACGGATTTAACTTTAACCGGATTAACATCAAGAACCAAAAGAGTCGCTGGGGCAGTTGTTCCAAGAAGGGGAATCTTAATTTTAATTATAAGATCGCTTTGCTGCCGTTGTCCTTGGCCGACTATATCATTGTCCATGAGCTCTGCCACCTTGGAGAATTCAACCACTCCCGTCAGTTTTGGGACCTGGTTGCCACCGCGATCCCAAACCACGCCCAACTTCGCCGTGAACTCAAAGCCTCTCTGTGAAAGATAAACATTCTCACATTCTCAAGAATGTGAGAATGTCGTGAAATATGCTGAAGTCTGACTTCAACAAGTCGCCGGGGAAAATAATTTAACTTAATTTTTGTTTTTGGAAGGGGGAAAGATTTTAAGTACCGTTAATTTATCGTAAGATTTAAATTCATGAACTATCTAAAATTAATTATCGTAGGAATAGCGGGGATTGTTTTGGGGACTTATTTGGGGAGGAAATATAAAACAGGGAAAGAAGATAAATCCTTTGACGCTTCGGCTGCGCCTGGCGCAAGCTCGGTTCAAGAAAAAGAATCGTTGGTTGAAAAACAAGCGCGGGAAAAAGAAGAAAACAAGCGGAAGATTCTGGAATTCTTCAATGGGGCTCAAAATAAGCGGGCGGCGAATAATGACATAGAAAATTTGCTGGGAGTGTCGGACGCTACCGCAACTCGCTACCTTGATGAGCTGGAAAAGGAAGGCCGAATCCGGCAGGTCGGCAAAACCGGCCGGTATGTTTATTACGAGAAAGTCGGGCAATAATCCCAACGGCTCAACGAGCGGTTGCTGTTGAGCCGTTGGAATCAGTTGAAGTTTAACTTCAACAGCGCTTGCGGCGGGCGGGGAATTTTTTTAAAATCGCCAGAACCGATAAAAAAAATGATGCGGAAGTTTATGAGTTTTACGATTTGACGGAGGAGGAGATAAAGATGTTGAATGGGGTTGGCCACAAGAATAGAAAAAGAAATGTTTTATCATTGACATCAGTATTTAAAATTTTTATAATAGACTCAGATAGAAATTCCGAAGAATATTTTAATGAATAAGAGAAAAGGGAATTTTATACTCTCCGTTATTAAGATATTTTAATGGTGCTTTTTGTTATTTTATGAGTAGAGTTGAAGATACAATTTTATACCTTTTAACGAAAGCGAAAGAAAAAGGGATGAATAATTTGTCGGAGTTTCAGATTATGAAAATAATCTATCTTTTAGAAGTGGAATCATATAAATTTACCGGTAAAAGTTTTAACGGGATTAATTTTAAGCGCAATAAAAATGGCCCTATTTCTTTAGAGATTTATGCTGGATTAAAATCATTGGATAAAAGATACATTAAAAAGGAAATTACACAAAAAGCAGATTATCCTTATCCCAGACATTGTATTTCTTTGATAAAGCCGATAAAGAAAATTAATTTTAGCCAACCAGAAATGATATTTTTGAATAGCGTTTTCGAGTCTTATCTAATTTTGTCCCAGACAAAACTAGGAGAAGCCGCTTACTCAACGGAACCCATGCAAGAAATTTGTAAGGCCGAGAAAAAACAAGGAGGTATATTAAAAGGAGTGAACATCGATTTAAACTCGGTTCCCCTAGATGAAGAAATTCTAGAATTATATAAGGATGAATAATTTTGAAATCGCTGACATATTGTATTTCAATAGATATTTTTTTACAGATACAGATGAATCGGCGCCACACTTTGCTTTAGTTGTTTTACCTTCAAGATTAACTAGTTTTGAAAGCAGTATTCTATGTGCCGTTATTACTTCAAATAGACCAGCGGCCTTTTTTATTTTGTTAGAAGCAACAAAATATAATTGTTTTTCTAAGCAAAGCTTTGTTTGCTTTAATAGGTTAGACTTTAATTCAATTATAGATTTAGATAGAGGGAAAAAACAACCGTTAAATCAACTTGATAAAGTAGATAGAAAACAAGCATTCAAGGTGCTCAGGGCAGTTCTTGATGGGACCGACCTCATGAAAGATATTTATATAAGGGCAGCGATAGTTAGAGAGTGGAAGCTGAAAAGAAATGACTAAATCTAAAATTTTTCTTTTTTTCTGTCTGGCGTTTATTCTCGGTGTTTTTATTGAAAGTTTGTTGAATCTCCGGCTGATTTATTGGCTGGGGATTTTGATTTTGGGGGTGATGATGGCGGCGTTTTTTTGGGCGCGTGCCCAAAAAATCGCCGTGGTCGGATTTTGTCTAATGATGCTGGTGGCCGGCGCCTGGCGATTTATTAGTTTAGCGAATCCGGCCAATACCGTTAAAGAATTCAATGACAAAGGCAAAATTGTTTTTCAGGGAACAATTGATGATGAGCCGGATGTGCGCTCCGACAATGTGCGCTATAGGGTGGCGGTGGATAGTTATAAATTTATCGGAACATCATCCGGTTTTTTATTCGTTCAAGGCGATATTTTGGTCGTCGCCAAAAAATACCCGCCTTTCAATTACGGCGACAGAGTGGAAATCAATGGCAAATTGGCAACGCCAAAATCCAGCGCAGATTTTGATTACCAAAAATATCTGGCTAAGGACGATATTTATTCGGTGATTTATTACCCGGAAATAAAATTAGTGGCGGCTGGCCAGGGGAATTTTATTAAGGGAAAATTATTTTGGTTGAAAAACAAATTTGAAAATTCTTTAAATCAGATTTTGACCGAGCCGCAAGCGTCGCTGCTGGCCGGTTTGTTGCTGGGTGAAAAGCGCGGTTTTTCGCCAGAACTAATGGATAATTTCAGTCGCACCGGTACCACCCACATTGTGGCTCTTTCTGGTTATAATATCACCGTTATTGCCGTCGCGCTCGCGGGTTTATTTAATTTTTTTATGCTCCGCCGTTCAGTTTCTTTTTGGCTGGCGATTTTAGTGATTTTGCTTTTTGTGGTGATGACCGGCGCTTCGGCCTCGGCGGTGCGCGCGGCCGTGATGGGAATTTTAGTGCTGGTGGCCCAGCAGGCCGGCCGGCTTTACAGCATTCGCAACGCTTTAGTTTTTGCCGGCGCTTTGATGATTTATTTAAATCCTAAAGTTTTGACTTTTGATTTGGGATTTCAATTGTCTTTCGCGGCGACCTTGGGTTTAGTTTATATTTCGCCAATTTTGCAAGAGTGGTTTACACTAAAAGAAGAGTCGGATTTTACATTGGCTTGGATAACCAAAAAGACATTCGTCAAATCATTAAAATCATTGAAAAACATTTTAGTTGCCACTCTGGCCGCCCAAATCGCCGTTTTGCCGTTGCTGGTCATAAATTTCGGCCGGCTCTCGCTGATTGCTCCTTTAGCCAACGTTTTAATTTTACTTTTTATTCCCACGACAATGTTTTTCGGTTTTTTAGCAGGACTGGCAGGAATTTTTTGGCTTGGTTTTGGAAAAATTCTGGGCTGGGTGGCTTGGTTGCTTTTAACTTATGAAATTAAGGCAATAGAATTTTTAGCCAGAGTGCCTTTAGCCGCGCTCAAATTTAAATGGAGCTGGTGGGGCGGGGGAGTTTATTATTTATTATTAATTTATTTCATTTGGTATTTTTCGCGCCGATATCAAAAAACATTAATTAATGCTCCAGTGGTTAAAGAACAAAATTAGTTATTTGATGCTGGCGGGTCTGTGTCTGGCAGCTTTTTTTATCTGGCTGGCGGTTTTTGAATTGGAGCCAGGCGATCAGTTAAAAATAGATTTTTTTGACGTGGGGCAGGGGAGCGCCGTTTTGGTTGAGGCGGCCAACGGCAATCAGGTATTGATTGACGGCGGACCATCGGATACCATCTTGGCCAAATTGGGGAGCGAGATGCCGCTGTTTGATAAAAAAATTGAACTGGTGATTTTGACTCATCCGGACGCCGATCATTTAAGCGGTTTAATTGAGGTTTTAAAACACTATGAAGTGAGTGAAGTTTTGGAAACCGGCATCGTCGATAGTTCGGTTGAATATAAAATTTGGCACGATTTAATCGCTGCCAGAAAAATTCCGGTTATTTTTGCTCAAAGCGGGCAGATAATAAAAATTGCTGATAATCTGGCGATAAAAATCCTTTATCCCCTCGGCCAAATTAACGGTCAGGATTTCAGCAAAAATACCAACGCCAGCTCAATTATGGGAAAATTATTTTATGGTAAAAACACGATGCTTTTTACCGGCGATGCGGAAATGAATGCCGAGTGGCCGCTGCTGGCCAGCGACGCGGATTTAAAAGCCGATATTTTACAGGTCGGGCATCACGGCAGCAAAAATTCTTCAAGCGAAAAATTCTTGGCGGCAGTGGCGCCCCGAGTCGCCGTGATTCAGGTGGGCGCTAAAAATCGCTACGGCCATCCGGCTCAGGAATTATTGGACAGATTAAAAAATATTAATATTTTCCGGACCGACCTGCAAAAAGATATAATTTTTAGTTGTGATTTAAATTCTTGCTGGTAGTTTATGTAAAACCTTATCCCCTTTTCTTTTTTGTTTTTATCTGTTATATTTAAAATGCCTCGCGGCAATTTTTTATAAACAAGATTAAAACCATGAAAGATTACGAAAAAGATTTTTCCATATTTAAAACTAAAGTTGAAAGAGTGACAAAGAAATTTAACCTGTCAGACCCTCGGGAGCGAGCGGAATATTTTCAAGCAAAAGCCGGAACGGAGATTGCTAAATTGAAAAAGTATCTGCAAAACAACACTTTTATCGTTTATCTTTTGGGCAAGAAAAATTCCGGCAAGGGCACCTATTCTAAGTTAATGAAAGAAATTTTCGGCGGAGATAAAATCGGCCACATTTCGGTGGGCGACATTGTCAGGGACGCGCACGCGGCCATGGAAGATAAGACAAAAAAAGACGAGCTGATTGATTATTTGGAAAAAAATTACCGCGGCTACATTTCCGTTGACGAGGCCATCAGGGCGCTTTTGGGTCGGAGCACCAAAACTCTTTTGCCGACCGAATTTATCTTGGCGTTAATCAAAATGGAGATTTCAAAAATGCCCCGGCAGGCACTTTTGATTGACGGTTTTCCTCGGGAGACGGACCAAGTTTCCTACGCTCTTTTTTTGCGCGACCTGATTGATTTCAGAGAAGACAGGGATATCTTCGTGGCCATCAGCACGCCCGAGGCAGTCATTGATGAGCGAATGAAGTTTAGAGTAATTTGTCCGATTTGCCATACGCCCAGAAATTTGAAGCTTTTCCCCACCAATAAAGTCGGCTATGACAAGGAGAAAAAAGAATTTTATTTGATTTGCGACAATCAGCAATGCGGCGGCGCCAGAATGGTGGGCAAAGAAGGAGACGAGTTGGGAATTGAGACCGTCAGAGAACGCCTTGAATTAGACGACAAATTAATAGAGAAAGCCTTTAGTCTCCACGGCATACCGAAAATTCTTTTGAGGAATTCAATCCCTGTCAGTCTGGCCAAAGAATACGTTGATGATTACGAATTAACGCCTGAATACAGTTATGAATTAGACGAGAGCGGCGGCGTAAAAATTTTAGAAAAACCTTGGATTATCAAAGACGACGACGGCGTTGATTCTTACAGCTTGCTGGCTCCGCCGGTGGCCCTGTCGTTAGTTAAGCAATTAGCCGATATTCTGAATTAAAAACAGCCTGCCCCGCCCGCCTTGGGCCCCTTGGCTTAAGTCCTCGCCCACTAATTATTTGTAGTAGATGGCAGAATGGTGTCGGCTTAAAACCGAAAATAGTTTCGTGGATAAAAACATTGACAAGCCCTGCTAAGCACGATAAGCTGGATACATCCATGAAAAAGACTGATTCCCAGTTGAATATAAAAACAAACCAATTTGTTTTTTGGTTCGGTTTTTATTTTACTGATTTTCGGAGATCAGTCTTTTTGAAATAGCGTTTTAATAAGCAGAATGGAATTTCGTTAAGGACTGGTCTCTCAAGATCAGTTTTTTGTTTTTTAACAAGTGAATAAAAAAGAAGGGAGGTGATAAATATTATGAGTTTGGCGAGAAGCTATTGGACGTGTTACTGCGGGACAAGGAATAAGGCTGGCACTAAGAGGTGTTGTAATCGTCATTGCCATGCGCGATTTATCGGAAATAATTCAAAAAACAAAAAAAGAAAGCTAAAACCCTGCTAGATTCATAGGGCAATAAAAAATCCCAAAGAGCGGAATTAAAACGGGAGGGTGTAGCGGCACAGAAGGGTTTGCTATAAATCCTTTCCCTTGACTTCATTTATTGGCAAAGTGATTCAGCGCTAGAAAACAAAACGAAAGGAGGAAATAATGAGAAAAGAAAGGGGAGGACGTTTTGTACCCAAGCAAGGAGGGTTACTACCAGAGCCGGAAGATAAGCCCGCTTTTGCCGGTTTGCCAGCGGATATTCGTCCGCTCTGGCACGAAGTTGGCGATTCCGTAGAACCGAAATCCAACATCGAGCCGGAAAAAATGCCGGATTTTTCGAAAGGGGGAGAAAGATTATGGTAAGAAAGTTCGCTTATTATGAAGAAAAAGATGGAAGATTGCGGAAACTGCCGAAGTTCTCATCCGACAGCGTTCTCCAACAACCCGATCCGGGAGAAAAGCCGTGGAGATTGCTGTGCGGTTCAGAAGAGGAACTTGTCTCTTTAATGACCGTTGAGGAAGCAAAAAGGAAGGAACTATTTTTTTAATCTGGTTCTTTCATAAACAAAAACCCCCGTCAACAAAAAAGCTGGCGGGGATTTTCTTTCTGCTAAAGAGATCAGACTATAAGCCCAGATCAGTGCCGCTGTAGATACTTAAAAATTGAGGAATAAAGAAGATGAGTCCGATAAGTGGCAGGATAATTACCGCTACGCTGATAATCAGCGTCCAGAGAAAATATTTTTTCATTTTTTCGACCGACTGATATATCTGCTCTAATTTTTGATCCTGTTCTTCAAATTTTTTTAAAATTTCTGCGTCCATAAATTTATTTAATTATAGTTAATTACGATTTTTTCGGATCAGGGGGAATTGTCATCCCTTCGGTCATCCCTACGGGAGATGTCCCGTAGGGACAGAGATCGTCCGAAGGCCAGCTTAGCTGGCCGAAGGGCGAAACCCCCGCTGCACCGCACTTCTATTTTGTCGGGGTGCCGGGAATTGAACCCGGGTTGCAAGACCCCCAGCCTTGTGTAATAGCCGTTATACGACACCCCGAATAAAAAATCCCAAATTACAAATCCCAAACCCCAAATAAATTCAAATTTTGAATTTTGGTAATTGGATATTGTTTGGAATTTGGTGCTTGAAATTTGGGATTTTACACTTCACAAAACTATTTTGTTTTGTGAAGTGTTTTGATGCATTGGGCGCAAGCCTTGACTCGTTTGCCCGATGGCAATCTCACCCATTGTAAATTCGGGTATTTTCTAATTTTGCAAGTCGGATTGTATTTGCCGCGGAGTTTAACAAGCTTGGTGGACATCTGCGACCCTTTGCCGCAGATTAAACATGTTCTTGGCATAAGTTTAGTTTCTACTTTTCTGCCCGCCCGCCAATAACCAAAGTGATTAAAATATTGTTTTAGACTTTTGATGATTTAATGTTTTTATGAGTCTAAAGACGCTAATCATTATTGGCTTTGGTGGGCGCGGTAACCAGAAAAGTAGCAAAAGAGTTCCAGCGCGACGATAAAGTTTTTATAAAATCGGATTCGCTCTGCCCCGTTAGATAGCTTCGCATCTAACGGGGTGAGCTAAAATCGCTATCCACAACGCCCCAAGCTGACGCTTGGGGCCCCACCGCAGCACGCGATTTTAGACGCCTCGCTCATCGCAATTTTATGACAAAACTTTTCGCATGCGCGGAATAGTAAATACAAGAATTTAAGAAGCTTTTAATCTGTCTTAAAGTATGATACAGTGAAAATAATATTTTTGCAAGCAATAATATGGATATCGCCGGCAATTTATTTTTATACGTCGTCATTATTATCTCGGCCATTGTGCACGAATACGCTCATGCCTGGGCGGCTTTTAGGCAGGGCGACCCGACCGCCAAATATGCTGGCCGGCTGACGCTCAATCCTTTGGCCCACCTTGACTGGTGGGGAACAGTTTTGATGCCGTTGATGTTGCTTTATTTTTTTCATATGTTTTTTGGCTATGCCAAGCCCGTGCCGATAAATCCTTACAATTTCCGCGACCAGCGCAAAGGAATGATTTGGGTGAGCATCGCCGGCGTTGGGGCTAATTTTTTAATCGCCGTGGTTTTGGGAATGTTCGTTCGTTTGGTACCCAACTTTTTCTTAAATCCTTTTTTGGCTTTTATTGTGATGGTTAATATTTGGTTGGGGCTCTTCAATCTTTTGCCCTTTCCGCCGCTTGACGGCTCAAAGCTTCTGATGGCCGCGGTTGATTATCGGGGCGGCGGTCGTTTCGTCAATTTCGCCAGATTAACCAGCACGCCTTGGGGAATTTTAATCGCGATTTTTATCGCCATGACCTTTTTGCCATATTTGAGTAATTTGATTTTTAGGTTCATTGTGGGGTAATTTTTTCTATTGACAAATCGGCTGTGAGCTGATAAGTTATAAATAACACTTGCGTAAAAATCCGGGTTGTCCCCGCTCAGGGCGGGGGGATAAAAACATGGCGCGATGTCGTGTTTTTGTTTTATGAAAATTACAGATTTACAGATTCGGTACAGATATACAGATAATTCATATTTTTATCTGTAATTCTGTAAGTTAAGTTATGCCGACTATTCATCAACTAATTAAACGGCCCAGAAAACGATTAATGAAGAAGCCAAAGGCGCCGGCACTTTGGCGCGGTTTTAATATTTTGAAAAATCGGCCCGCTTTGTATCCTTCGCCTTTTAAAAGAGGCGTTTGCCTGAAAGTTACCACTACGACTCCCAAAAAGCCAAATTCCGCCTTGCGCAAAATCTGCCGTGTGCGCCTGACCAACGGCATGGAAGTGACGGCTTATATTCCGGGCGAAGGACACAATCTTCAGGAACACTCCGTCGTGGTTATCCGCGGCGGCCGCGTCAAGGATTTGCCGGGTGTGAGATATCATGTGGTTCGGGGCGTTTTGGATACGACGGGCGTGGAGGGAAGAAAGAAAGAGAGAAGCAAGTATGGAGCGAAGAGACCTAAATAATTAAAAATGCAAAAATCAAAATGTAAAATTAAGGTATCCCGCTACGCGGGATGAATTTAAAAATTTTGCATTTTGTATTGTCATTTTTCATTTTGCCCGCCCTCGGCCGAGCCGGGGCGAGGCCGGGGAGATTTACATTTTATTTTTTTATATTGTTATGAGAAGAAAGAGAAACTATAAAAGAGATATACTGCCCGACCCGAAATATCAAAACGTGATGGCGGCAAAATTCATTAATCGTTTAATGACCGGGGGCAAAAAATCAACTGCCCAAAGGGTGTTTTATGGCGCCTTTGATATTGTGGCTAAACAGCAAAAAGACCCGCTGCAAGTTTTTGACGAAGCGATTAAAAATGTGGCGCCGGTTTTGGAGGTTAAATCAAAACGCATCGGCGGCGCCAATTACCAGGTGCCCCGCGAGGTGCGGGGAGAACGGCGGCTGACTTTGGCGATTCGTTGGATGATTGGAGCGGCGCGAGCTAAAAAAGGCAAACCCATGGCCGTCAAATTGGCCGAGGAATTTTTAGCGGCGGCCAAAAATGAAGGCGCGGCGATTAAAAAGAGGCAAGACACTCATCGCATGGCTGAGGCCAACAAGGCCTTTGCGCATTTTGCCTGGTAGATTCACAAAACATATAACATATAACACAAAACACAAAAACCGTTTTTTGTTATATGTTATATGTTATATGTTATATGCGACAGTATCCCATTGAAAAAATCCGCGATATTGGCATTATCGCCCACATTGATGCCGGCAAAACGACCATGACCGAGCGGGTGCTTTTTTATACCGGCAAAAAACACAAAATTGGTGAAGTGCACGAAGGCGAAGCGGAAATGGATTGGATGGAGCAGGAAAAAGAGCGGGGCATCACCATTACCGCTGCCGCCACCACCTGTTTTTGGCGCGATTGCCAGATTAATATTATTGACACGCCCGGCCATATCGATTTTACGGTTGAAGTGCAGCGCTCGCTGCGCGTTTTGGACGGTGCGGTGGTGGTCTTTGACGGCGTGGCCGGGGTGGAGCCGCAATCGGAAACCGTTTGGCACCAAGCCGACAAATACAATGTGCCGCGAATTTGTTTCATTAATAAAATGGATCGGATGGGCGCTAATTGGGAAAAAGATTTATTTTCAATCTATGAACGTCTGACCCCCAACGCCGTGCCAATCAATCTGCCTATCGGCGCGGAAGAAGATTTTGCGGGCGTGATTGATTTGTTTAAAATGAAAGCCATTAAATTTGAGGGCGAGCACGGCGAAAAAATGATGGAAGAAGAAATTCCGGCTAATTTATTGGACTGGGCGAAAAAGTGGCGTCATCACCTGGTGGAGAAAATTGTTGAACAGGACGATGCGCTCATGCGTCAGTATTTGGACGGACAGGAGCCGGCGCTCGAGCAATTAAAAAACACTTTGCGTCAGGCGACGATCAGTAATAAATTAGTGCCGGTGCTTTGCGGCTCGGCTTTGAAAAACAAAGGAGTGCAGCTGATGCTGGACGCGGTTTGTGATTTTTTGCCCTCGCCAATTAATTTACCGCCGACCGAAGGTTTTGACCTAAAAGACGAGACCAAAAAGATTATTAGAGAGGTTAAGGATGACACGCCTTTCGCCGCTTTAGTTTTCAAAGTAGCTACCGATCCTTATGTGGGTCAGCTTACTTATTTTCGAATTTATTCAGGCGCTCTGCAGGCCGGCTCCTATGTTTTGAATTCCAGTTCGGGCGAGCAGGAACGCATCGGCCGAATTTTACGTATGTACGCCAAGCATCGGGAGGAGGTAAAAGAAATGTATACCGGTGAAATCGCTGCCACCGTCGGTTTGAAAAATACCGGCACGGGTGACACGCTCTGCGACCCGCAAAATCCAATTGTCTTGGAAAAAATGGAATTTCCCGAGCCGGTGATCTCCGTGGCTATTGAGCCCAAAACCAAGGCGGACCAGGAAAAAATGGGCATTGCCTTGCATCGTTTGGCCGAAGAGGATCCGACTTTCAGAATTAAGGGCGATATTGAGACAGGCCAGACGATTATTTCGGGCATGGGCGAGCTGCACTTGGAAATTATTGTTGACCGTATGCTGCGGGAATTTAAGGTTGAGGCCAATGTCGGCCGGCCGCAGGTGGCCTATAAAGAAACCATTAAGGGCCAAGCCGAGGCGGAAGGAAGATATATTCGTCAATCGGGCGGCCACGGGCAATACGGTCATGTTTGGCTGCGAGTGGCGCCCAAAGAGCGCAGCGCCGGTTTTGAGTTTATCAATGAAATAAAGGGCGGCATTATTCCGCAGGAATTTATTCCGGCGGTGGCAAAAGGCGTGAAAGAGGCGGTTGATAAAGGGGTACTGGCCGGTTATCCATTAGTAGATTTGTCCGCCACACTTTATGATGGTTCATACCATGAGGTTGATTCTTCGGAGATCGCTTTTAAAATTGCCGGTGCCATTGCCTTGCAAGAGGCCGCTCGGCGTGCTAAATTGGTTTTATTGGAGCCGATAATGCGTCTGCAGGTAATCATCCCCGAGCAATTTATGGGCGATGTCATCGGCGACATTAATTCCAAGCGCGGCCGGATTGAAAATATGGCTGACCGAGGCGAAGGCGTGGCGCGGGTTAAGGTTATTGATGCCAAGGTGCCGCTGGCGGAAATGTTTGGCTATGCGACGACCTTGCGTTCCACTACTCAAGGCCGAGCCAATTTCACGATGGAATTTGACCATTATGAAGAAGTGCCCGGTAATATTGCCCAGCAGATAGCGGAGGGAAGAAAAAAGTAATTAAAAAATCAAATATCAAAAATCAAAATGACAATTTAAAGTTATAAAATTTATCCCGCCGTGGCGGGATACCTAAATTTTGAACTTTGCATTTTGCATTTTGAATTTAAGCGAAGCGTATGTGGGAAACTATTAAACAAATCTTGAAAAAAAACATCGGCACCTGTATTATTGTAGAAGAAGGGAAGCCGACTTTTGCCATTTTGCCCTTGGAGGATTACGAAAAATTGTTAAATGAGCGTCAGGGAATTTCTTTTTTGGAAAAAAACAAAGAAGGGAGCGGCGAGCAGGAAATACTGGAAAAAATCAATCAGGAAATCACCAACTGGAAAGCCAGGCAGATGGAGGAAAATCCAGAGATTGCGCTGGAACAAGATGATGATTTGAAGATAGAAAATTTGCCCTTAGCTTAATTTCATCGGAGGAGGTCATTCTATTTTAGTCGCGGCAAAGGGTTTGACCCCCACACCTAATCTGGATAGAGCCGAAGGCTCAAAGAGACACTCCACATTAACAACCTATTTTTATTAAACCGATTAAGCTTCAAGACTATCAGATTGTCTTCCCAAAATCCAGATTAGGTGTGGGGGTTTGACTTTTTGATTAAAATCAATTAAGATATAATCGTTGTAAATTTTTTTTAAAACATAAACTTAACTGCGAAATACGAAAAAGTACGAATATACCGATTGCCAAATACGAATTTACGAATTGGGGCAATCGGCTACGAATATATGATTTGTATCCGAAACTGTCGATTCGTAGATTCGTAAGTCAGTTTCGGGTATATTCGTAAAAATTCGTAATTCGTAGAGAGTATCATGGCAGAGAAATTTGAGCGCACTAAACCCCATGTTAATGTGGGGACCATTGGTCATGTTGACCACGGCAAAACAACTTTAACAGCAGCCATCCTAAAAATTTTAGGATTGGCTGGCTATAAGGCCTCTCAGAAAGGAGTGGACCAAATTGATTCGGCTCCGGAAGAGAAGGCGCGGGGAATTACCATCGCCACCTGTCACGTTGAATATGAATCCGAGAAGCGCCACTACGCCCACATTGATTGTCCGGGTCACGCTGACTACATCAAAAACATGATTACCGGTGCCGCCCAAATGGACGGCGCGATTTTGGTGGTGGCCGCGACCGATGGTCCAATGCCCCAAACCAGAGAACATATTTTGTTGGCCAGGCAGGTCGGTGTGCCAGCGGTGGTGGTTTTTTTGAATAAAGTTGACCAGGTTGACGATCCTGAATTGGTTGATTTGGTTGAACAGGAGATCAGGGAACTTCTGACTAAATATGAATATCCCGGGGACAAGACCCCAATTATTCGCGGCTCGGCGCTCAAGGCCTTGGAAGCCAAATCCAAAGACGATGAAGCGGCTAAGCCCGTTCTTGATTTGATAAAGGCCTTGGATGAATTTGTTCCTGAACCGGTTCGCGACAAAGAAAAGCCATTTTTGATGTCGGTGGAAGATGTTTTTTCCATTGAAGGTCGCGGCACCGTGGTCACCGGCAGAATTGAAAGAGGCGTCGTTAAGCTCAATGAAGAGGTGGAAATTGTCGGTTTAAAACCAACTCAGAAAACCGTGGTTACGGGGATTGAGATGTTCAATAAATCGCTGGAAGAAGGTATGGCTGGCGACAATGCCGGAGTTTTGTTACGGGGTTTAAAAAAAGAAGATGTGGAGCGCGGCCAGGTTGTTTGTAAACCCGGCTCTATCACTCCGCACACTGAATTTGACGCGGAGATTTATATTTTAACCAAAGAGGAAGGTGGCCGACACACGCCGTTTTTCAAGGGTTATAAACCCCAGTTTTATATCAGAACCACTGATGTGACGGGCGAGGTGATTTTGCCGGAAGGCACGGAGATGGTGATGCCAGGCGATACGGTTAATTTGAAAATCGTTCTAATCACACCGGTGGCCATGGAAGAGAAATTGAAATTTGCCATCCGCGAAGGCGGCCACACAGTCGGTGCTGGTGTGGTAACAAAAATAATTAAATAATAGTCAATGACTGGCAGAAAAAATATTAGTTCTTTATTATGACTATGCCTACTGTTAAGAAAGAAATCGAAAAAGATGAGGCAAAACAAAGAATCCGAATTAAAATTCGGGCTTACGACCATAAATTGATTGACCAGTCGGCCAAGCAGATTGTGGAGACGGTCCAGCGTTACGGCGCCCAGGTGGCGGGGCCGGTGCCTTTGCCCACCGAAATTCATAAATACACCGTCAATCGTTCAACTTTTGTTCATAAGGATTCGCGCGAGCAATATGAGATGCGGGTGCACAAACGGCTAATTGACATTTTGAATCCCGGACCGAAGATTATTGATTCACTGATAAATTTGAATCTGCCGGCCGGCGTGGATATAGAAATAAAAATGTGATAGTCCTACGAATTACGAATTATTGCCAATTACGAATGAGGTTGATTCGTAATTAGTTTTAATTCGTAATTGGTAGGAAAAAAATTCTTTTGAATTTTTTAGACACTTGTGTCAGGATTTAGTCAGGAGAAAAGCCCGGGCTAGCCGTGGCTTTTTCTTTTAACCTCGCCAATTACGAATATGAATAATCTCACCTCGCTTTCCTCTTATAAGGGAGAAGGGAAGAAAGAAAAGACAGAGAATATTCGTAATTAGTTTCAATTCGTAATTGGTAGGAAATAAATGAAGTTTATCCTCGCCAAAAAATTGCAAATGACCCAGATTTTTGATGCGCAAGGCCAAGCCGTGCCCATAACGTTGGTTGAGGCAGGGCCCTGCTTTGTGACGCAGGTAAAATCGAAAGATGCCGAGGACGGGTATAACGCAGTACAGATTGCATTTGGTGAAATCAAACATATCAACAAACCCAAAGAAGGGCATCTTAAAAAAGTTCAAAGTTCAAAGTTCAAAGTTCAAAGTTCTGGAAAATATTTAAGAGAATTTATGGTTGAAAATTCCGAAATGAAATTGGGTGATGAGATTAAAGCAGATATTTTTAAAGAGGGAGATATTGTAAAAGTAGCAGGAATTTCCAAGGGCAAGGGTTTTCAGGGCGTAGTCAAGCGGCACGGTTTTAAGGGCAGTCCAGCCTCGCACGGAACAAAGCATGGTTTGCGCGCGCCCGGTTCCATTGGCGCCACTTTTCCGGAACGCGTGCCGAAAGGCCGGCGCATGGCTGGGAGAATGGGCGGGGAGCGGGTGACGGTCAGAAATTTGGAAATTGCCAAAGTGGACGCGGAAAATAATATTTTGGCGATTAAGGGCGCGGTGCCAGGGAACAGAGGTAGTTTATTGGAACTTGTTGGGGAGTAGCTTTAAAATATACCTCACCAATTACGAATTGAAACTAATTACGAATAAATCCTCCCCAGCCCTCCTTTAAAAAGGAGGGAGGCAAAAACAAGCTCCTCCCTTTTTAAAGGGAGGTTAGGAGGGATTTAAAGATTCGTAATTGGTACAAATTCGTAATCGGTGAGGAGAATAAAAAAGCGCCAGAGCAAGGCTGTGGCCTTGGTGGCGCAGAGGGGGATCACGGAGCACCGGGATCATCGTCACTTTTCTCTTTTGAGGATTTTAGTTGTTAAATGCGAGATTTCTCCCGAAAGAAGAAGTGCCGCTGTGCCTCCTTGCAGTGCCGCATCAAGTTCAGCTTTGCCGATATTATAGATAGCCAAACCAGTGAAGACTGCCCCGATAAAAAGAAGAAAAAGAGCCAGCTTCATCGCTCACCTCCTTGTTGAGATTTCCCTTTTAACTTATTAGATAATATGTCGTCTGTCAACCCAAGAAACAAAAAAACTGCGACTAATGGAAAACCGGCAAAAAAAGAACCGGCTGGCTTAGGGTCGGAGCAGAAAGAAAAAAATCCACCCCGTCCCTCCTTTGAAAAGGAGGGGGTAAAATTAGAATTATCCGTTTTTAATCAAGAAGGAAAAGAGGTTGAAAAAATTGAATTGCCCCAGGAAATTTTTGGGTTGAAGATAAATCAAGGTTTGGTTAAACAAGCGGTTGAGGCGCAGATGAGTCAGGCGCGAATCCCCTATGCCCACGCCAAAGACCGAAGCGAGGTACGCGGCGGGGGTAAAAAGCCCTGGCGGCAGAAAGGCACGGGCCGGGCCAGGCACGGCTCAATTCGTTCACCTATTTGGCGGGGTGGCGGCGTGACGCACGGCCCGCGCAAGGAGAAAAATTTTGTCAAAAAGATTAATAAAAAAATGAAGCGCCAAGCTTTGCTTATGGTTTTGTCAGGTAAGGTTAAAGATAACGAAATGATTGTCTTGGATGATTTGAAACTTGAGCAGCCAAAGACAAAATTGATGGCGAAAATAATTAAAAATTTAACCCTTCGACTTGCCTCGTCAGCCGGCGAACCTCGCCCAGGGAATAAGATTGAATTGGATAAGGGCGCATTGATTGTTATGTCGGCCAAAGATGAAAATATAATTAGAGCGACGCGAAATATTCCTAAATTTTCCACGATTGGCGCGCAGAGTTTAAACGTGGTGGATTTGCTTTCGTGTAAATATTTACTGATGCCAAAAGGGGCGATTGAAATTATTAGAAATACATACTCTAAATAAATGCAAAAATCAAAAATCAAAATGCAAAATGACAGTTCAAATTTTAAAATTTTAAATTTTATCCCGTTTAGCGGAATCATTTTGATATTTGCATTTTGCATTTTGAATTAAATGAGTATATTGGATAGATTTAGAAAACAAAAACCGGAACAGAAAAAAGAGGAAATAAAGAAGCCTTCAGTTAAGGTTGTCAGAAAAGAAGAAAAGACAGTGACGGCAACTAAAAAAGTGGCCAAAAAAGAATTCTCCGAAACAGCTTTCAGAAATTTAAAACACCCGTTGATTACCGAAAAAGCGACGATTTTGACTACGGAAAAAAATCAGTATGTTTTTGCGGTCGCGCCTCAGGCCGGCAAAATTGAGATAAAGAAAGCCATTCAGGATTTATACGGAGTAAAAGTACAAAAAGTTAATATTATTAATGTGTCCGGCAAAAAGCGGCGACTGGGAAGGCACGAGGGTTGGCATTCCGGGTATAAAAAAGCCATCGTTTTTCTGGCGCCGGAAGAAAAAATAGAGATAATAGCTCGATAGCTTACAGATTTACAGATCGGTACAGATATACAGATGAGATTGAGCGCCAAACTTGATTTTATCTGTATATCTGTAAAATATCTGTAATCTGTAATATATGTTAAAGCAATACAAACCAACCAGTCCCGGTCGGCGGCAAGTCGTCAAAGTCAGAGCCGATTTGACCAAAAAGGAACCAGAAAAAAAACTGGTGGTTTTTCATTTTCGCCGACGGGGCAGAAGTAAATCCTCCGGTCGCATCACGGTGCGCCATAAGGGCGGCGGCCACAAAAAACTTTACCGGCTAATTGATTTCAAACGAGACAAATTCGGTATCCCGGCTAAAGTGGTTTCTGTTGAATACGACCCCAATCGCAACTGTTTCATTAATTTATTGGTTTACAAAGATGGCGATAAGCGTTATATTATTGCGGCCGAGGGCGTGAAAATCGGCGATGAATTATTGAACGGCGAAGACGCGCCGTTGAAAATTGGCAACCGCCTGTCAATGAAAAAAATTCCGGTTGGCACCCAAATTCATGACGTTGAGCTTTATCCGGGTAGCGGCGGGGTTCTGGTCAGAAGCGCGGGTTCAGCCGCCCAGGTTTTGGCAGTTGAGGGCGGACAAGCCCAGATAAAAATGCCTTCGGGAGAGGTGAGAATATTAAAGGAAAATTGTTTGGCGACAGTCGGACAAGTCAGTAATCCAGAATTTAATATCCAGGTCATTGGCAAGGCCGGCCGGACCAGGTGGATGGGGATTCGTCCGACGGTGCGCGGCTCGGCCATGAATCCGGTTGACCATCCGCACGGCGGCGGCGAAGGACGCCAGCCCATTGGTTTGCGATTGGGTCCCAAAACCCCCTGGGGTAAGCAAGCCAGGGGAGTCAAAACCAGAAGGAAAAAGAAATGGAGTTCAAAATTTATTATTAGCAGATGCAAATAAATTAAACGAAAATTTAGTTTAGGTTCGTAAATATTAGTTAATTTTAGTGTATTGATATATGTCAAGAAGTTTAAAAAAAGGTCCCTACATTGATTCCAGGCTTTTAAAAAAGATAGCTAAATTAAGGCCGGGCGACAAAACAATCATTAAGACCTGGTCGCGTGCCTCGACTATCGCGCCAGAAATGGTCGGTTTTACCTTTGGGGTCCATAATGGTAAGGAGCACATCCCGGTTTTTATAACCGAAGAGATGGTGGGGCATCGGTTGGGTGAATTTGCGCTGACCAGAAAATTCGTTAAGCACGGCGGTCGCATGCAGCGAGAATTAGAGCAGCAAAAAGCCATGGCCGAACAAGCTCAAGCGACGGCTGCCGCGGCTCAGCCAGTCAGCCAGCCGCCAAAAGAAAAGAAATAATAAATTACAGATTTACAAATCAGTACAGATATACAGATTCGCAAAGATTTTATCTGTATGTCTGTAAAAAAATCTGTAATCTGTAATCCATGGAAATTAAAGCGAGTTTAAACAATTTGAGAATGGCTCCGCGGAAAGTGCGCTTAATGGCTAATTTGGTTAAAGGAATGAGTGTATCTCAAGCCAAGGCGCAGCTGGCGTTTTTGGTCAGAAAGCCGGCGTCCTTAATTTTGAAATTGATAAATTCGGCTGCGGCTAATGCCAGACACAATTTTAGTGTTGAGGAAAGCAATTTATATATTGCCAAAATTCTGGTTGAGGCCGGGCCGACGCTGAAGCGTTGGTTGCCCCGGGCGATGGGAAGAGCCACGCCCATCAGAAAAAGAACGTGTTCCGTTAAACTGGTTTTGCAGGAGCTGACGCCGGGCGCCAAGCAGGCGAAGAAGGTTAAAAAACCTCAAATCGTAAAACCAGAAGAAATTTTGCCCGAGAGGCCAGAAAAAAAACCACAGATGTTTGAAGAAAAACCGGTGCCCGAAGCCAAGCCAAAGCCAGTTTTGCCGGCTAGGCCGTTCGGCGCTTCCGGTCAGGCCAAAAAAAGATATTTTTCGCGCCAGACATTCGGTAATATTAGAAAAATGTTTAGGAGAAAATCTATATAGCTTACAGATTTACAAATCAGTACAGATATACAGATAGCGAAAAAAATACTCATCTGTATATCTGTAAAAAATCTGTAAATCTGTAATAGTTATGGGGCACAAAATTAATCCAGTCGCTTTCCGCTTGGGGCTGACCCAAAATTGGAGGTCGCGCTGGTTCAATAAGACAAAATACCAACAGTTTTTGAAAGAGGATTTTGTCATCCGGAATTTTTTGACTAAAAAATTAGCCAAATCAGGTTTGGATAGAGTTGAAATTGAACGGTCAATCAATTCGGTCAATGTCATAATTCAGGCGGCTCGGCCAGGTTTGATTATCGGCCGGGGCGGGTCTGGTATTGAAGATTTGCGGGAGGAGGTTAAACACCTGCTTCATAAAAAATTTAGGATGTCCCTAAAAATGGATTTGCGTCTGGCTGTTGAGGAAGTCAAACAAGCCGAATCTAAGGCCGCCATTGTGGCCCAGATGATGGTGGAACAAATTGAAAAAAGGATTCCTTATCGACGGGTGATGAAGCAGAATCTGGAAAAGATTTCACAATCAAAAGATGTTCAAGGCGCCAAAGTTATGATAAAAGGAAGGTTGGATGGCAATGATATTGCTCGCCGAGAGTGGCTGCGCAAAGGCACAATTCCGCTGCATACTTTGCGAGCCGATATTGATTATGCGCAGACAACCGCTTTCACGACTTATGGCACAGTAGGTATTAAAGTTTGGGTTTGTAAAAAAGACACGAAAGAAACGAATATTCGCGAAAAAAAATAAAAAATTTAGTTTAATTCAGTGGATATTAGTTAAATTTAGTGTTTTAATATGTTATTCCCTAAGAAAGTCAAACATCGTAAATGGCAAAAAGGTAGAGCCAGAGGGTTGACCAAGGGCGGCGCGGATTTGGCTTTTGGCGGTTTTGGTTTAAAGGCATTGGAAACCTGTTGGCTGACTGCTCGGCAAATTGAGGCGGCCAGGCGCGCCATGACTCGATATGTAAAACGGGGCGGCAAGATTTGGTTGCGCGTTTTTCCGGATAAGCCCGTCACTAAAAAGGGCGCGGAAGTGCCCATGGGCGGCGGCAAGGGCGGCGTTGACCACTATGTTTTCGTTATAAAGCCGGGCCGTATCTTGTTTGAAATGGATGGCATATCACGGGAAATAGCCCAAGAGGCCTTTAGGTTGGCGGCACATAAATTACCAGTAAAAACCAGATTTGTTACTAAATAGAAGCAAACTTACGCAAAGGAAGACACGCAAAATTAAACGCAAAATTTTGCGTTAAGTTGCGTAAAGAATTAGCGTAAAATTTGTTTCTACAAATATGAAGGCAAAAGAATTAAGACAAAAAACCGACAATGAGTTGCAGATGGTGTTAAGGGAAAGCCGCGAGAAACTGCGCGGCCTGCGTTTTGACCTGAAAAGCAAAAAATTGAAAAATGTTCGCGAGGTGCCGACGCTTAGAAAACAAATTGCCCAAATTTTAACTATCTTTAAAGAAAAAAAATAGTTTATGCCAGGTAGTGAAAACCAGGTAGTGAAGCGAAGCTCTACTACCTGGAAAATTCGGCAGTTTTGCCAAATTATCGCTGTCTGGTAAAATTAAACAAAATTATAGAGCTCGGCAAGTTAAATTAAACCGACAGATTAAATTTAATTAGCTGAATTTCTACTACCCGGTATGATAAAAAAGCAATTAAAAGGCGTGGTTGTTTCTGATAAAATGCCCAAAACAGCGGTGGTGGCGGTGACCCGTCTGAAAGAGCATAGAATTTATAAGAAAAAATATAAAGTGACCACCCGCTATAAGGCCCACGATGAAAAAGGCGAGTACCACGTTGGTGATAAGGTGATGATTGAAGAATGCCGGCCGCTGAGCAAAGATAAGCGATGGAGAGTAGTAGAAAAGACAAGTTAAAAGTTAAAAGTTAAAAATTAAGGTGTCGCTTTGCGACGATTTATAGCTAAAATAAATTCGCCGCAGGCGAATACCAAAACTTTTCACTTTTCACTTTTCATTTTTAATTTGAGCGAAGCGATATGATTCAGCCCCGTTCCATTTTAAAAGTAGCCGATAACAGCGGAGCAAAAATCGTCCGTTGTTTTAAGGTTTTGGGCGGAACGCGTCGGCGCTGGGCGCAACTGGGCGATATTATTGTCTGTTCGGTCCGGGAAGCCGAGCCGCGCAAAGCGGTTAAAAAAGGCGATGTGATTAAAGCGGTAATTATCAGACAGCGCCAGTCGTATCGGCGGCTTGACGGAACATATATCAGGTTTGACGATAATGCGGTGGTTTTGGTTGACGGTTTGGAACCCAGGGGCGGGCGGATTTTTGGCCCGGTGGCAAGAGAATTGAGAAATAAAGGATTTGCGACAATTATTTCGTTAGCGCCAGAAGTCGTGTAACCGCGGAACTACGCAGAAAAGACGGAAAAACGATTATGAAAATAAAGAAGAACGATCAAATTTTAATAATTTCCGGCAAAGATAAAGGCAAAAAAGGAAAGGTGCTGAGCGTTTTTCCATTGTCTGAAAAACTGATCGTTGAGAATGCTAATTTGGTAAAAAAGCACCGTCGGCCGCGGCGGCAGGGAGAAAAAGGGCAGTTGATTACTATACCCAAACCTTTACATATTTCCAATGTTAAGTTAATCTGTTCCAAATGCGGCCAAGCGGCAAGGGTGGGTTATAAAATGACCGAAACAGGAAAGATGAGAGTGTGCAAGAAGTGTAAACAAGAAATATGAACAAAAATAAAAAATCAAAAGTACATATTAAAAATAAAAAATTTTTACATTTTTGATTTGCATTTTTGATATTTGATATTTTATATTTAATTTTTTATGCCCCGTTTATACGAAGAATATAAAAAAGAAGTGATTCCAGCAATGAAAGCGAAGTTTAATTACCACAATGATTTAGCTGTGCCGAAAATTTTGAAGGTGACAATTAATTCGGGTCTCGGAAAATATCGTCAAGACCAAAAAGTAATGGAAGAAATTTTAAACGATATCACTTCAATTGTCGGCCAAAAAGCGATTTTTACTCAAGCCAAGAAAGCGATTTCTTCTTTTAAGACCAGAGAGGGACAGGTGATTGGCGCTAAGGTGACCTTGCGCGGCCAGCGGATGTATGATTTTTTGGACCGCTTGATCAGTTTAGCTCTGCCTCGTTCGCGCGATTTCCGCGGTTTTGAAAATAGGGTAGTCGATGCCGGCGGCAATTTAAATCTGGGAATTCGTGAACAGATAATTTTTCCGGAAATATCCCACGAGCACGTCAAAACGATTTTCGGCCTGGAAATTTCCGTTACCACTAATGCCAAATCAAGGGAAGAAGGTTTAGAGTTGTTTAGATTGTTGGGATTTCCAATAAAATCACAAAACACGTAACACGAAACATATAACAATCAGTCGTTTGTTATATGTTATATGTTATATGTTATATGAACGTGGCCACAGAAGCCCAGATAGCTAAATCAAAAAAGAAGCCAAAATTTTCCAGCCGTATTGTCCGGCGATGTTTTCGTTGCGGTCGCAAGCGCGCCTATATGCGGGATTTTGGTTTATGCCGAATATGCTTCCGAGAATTGGCTAATAAAGGAGAGATACCGGGGATTAAAAAATCAAGCTGGTGAGTTCTCTACGAATTACGAAAATATACGAATATACGAATTCGTATATTCGTAAAAAATTCGTATTTCGTAGTTAAGTTATGGATCCGATCGCCGATATGTTAAATAGAATAAAAAACGCCCAGAAAATCGGGCGCGAAGTAATTGAAATTCCTTTTTCCAAGGTGAAATTTGAGTTGGCAAAAATTATGGAAAGGGAAGAGTTTTTGGAAAAAGTCGAAAAGAAAGGAATTAAAACAAAGCAGGTGTTGGTTTTGAAATTAAAATACCGCCAAGGCGTTCCCGCCATTGATGATTTACGCCGTTTAAGCAAGCCCAGTCGCAGACTCTATATTGGTTTTGCGGAAATAAAACCGGTCAAACAGGGTTATGGCGTGGCTATTATTTCTACTTCGCGCGGTTTAATGACGGATAAAGAGGCTAGAAAAAATAAGCTGGGCGGCGAGATTTTGTGTGAAATCTGGTAAAGGGCTTTGTCGAAATTTCCGAGCCGCAGGCGATGGAAATTTCGTAACAGAACCTTTACCCCCTCACTCAAAGATTTTCTGGAAGAAAATCTTTGAGTGAGGGGGTGCTCAATGCTGTAGTTAAATTTTATTCGCTCAACATTGAGTTTCGCTCTAAAATTTAAACAACATTGGTATGTCAAAAATCGGCAAACAACCAATCAAAATTTTAGAGGGCGTCGAGATAAAAACTGACGGTAATTTGGTGTCGGTGAAGGGGCCCAAAGGTGAATTGAGGCGTCAGTTGCCGCCGGAAATCAAAGCGGAATTAAAAGATAGTCAGTTGATTGTTTCCCTGGCTAAAAAAACTAAACAAAGTCCGGCGCTTTGGGGATTATGGCGGATGCTTCTTTATAATATGGTTGAAGGCGTCAAAAACGGTTTTGAAAAAAAATTGGAAATAGAGGGTATCGGTTATAAAGTTGTCTTGCAGGACAAAAATTTAATTCTCAATTTAGGATATTCCCATCCGATTGAATTTAAAGCGGCGCCGGGCATTGAATTTAAGGTTGATAAAAATATTATTTCCGTTTCGGGCGTTGACAAAGAATCAGTGGGGCAAGCGGCGGCCAATATCAGAGCCCTAGCCAAACCCGAACCATATAAGGGTAAAGGGATTCATTATTTGGGGGAAGTGATAAAACGCAAAGCAGGCAAGAAGGCGGTGAAAGGAGCGTTTTAGCTACGGAATACAGATTAATATAGATATACAGATAAAATCTTCGGAAATATTAAGCAAGATTCGAAAATCTGTATATCTGTAGAAAATTCATGAAAGATTTAAATAAAATCAAAAGAGAAAAAAGGCGAAAGAGAGCCGGGCGCACCCGGGCAAAAATTCGGGGTGTACAAGAAAGGCCCCGCCTCTCTGTTTTTCGTAGCAATAAACACATTTATGTTCAATTGATTAACGACGAAAAGGGAAAAACCCTGGCCAGCGTTAGTGATTTGGAGTTAAAAAAATCTGATAAAAAAGGGAAAAAAGAATTAGCCGTTTTGGTGGGGCAGTTAATTGCTCAAAAGGCAGAGAGTTTAAAAATTAAAAAAGTAATTTTTGACAAAGGAAGCTACAAATACCACGGTATAATAAAAGCGGTGGCCGAGGGAGCCAGAGAAGGGGGGCTGAAATTTTAATATCTGATTTATAAAATATGATGAGACCAAGACAAAAAATTGGAAAAGAAAAATCGGAATTTGACCAGAAGGTTTTAGATGTGGCTCGGGTCACCCGGGTGGTGGCCGGCGGGCGGCGTTTCAGTTTCCGCGCTACGGTCGCAGTCGGAAACAAAAAAGGAAAGATTGGCGTGGGTATCGGTAAAGGAGCAGATGTTTCTCAGGCCGTTGAGAAAGGGGTAGCCGATGCGCAAAAAAATAAAATTATTATTCCTTTAAAGGAAGGGACTATTTCTCACGAAGTGATGGCCAAATATGCTGCGGCTCGTGTCTTTCTTAAGCCGGCGACCAAGGGCAGAGGTTTGGTGGCGGGCGGGTCCGTTCGGGCAATTTGTGAATTGGCGGGCATTGAAAATATTTCATCCAAAATTTTGAGCAAATCAACCAATAAATTGAATAATGCCAGGGCGACGATAGAAGCGCTAAAAAAGTTAAAATCCTAAATCGCGAATAAATTCACGAATTTCCTCACGAATATTCACGAATCAATTGGTGATAATTAGTGTCAAATTCGTGAACTGATTAGTGATATTTTATGCAATTGCATCAGCTTTCACTAATAAGCAAACAAAAAACCAAGAAACGTGTCGGTCGCGGCGGCAAGCGCGGCACTTATTCTGGTCGGGGAATCAAAGGCCAAAAAGCTCGGGCGGGCCGAAAATTGAGACCGGAATGGCGCGACGCGCTTAAGCACATCCCCAAGCGCCGCGGCTACAGATTCAAAAGCATTAAGGAGCGGCCGGCAGTTTTGAATTTGGACAGACTTAATCCGTTTTTCAAAGACGGTGATTTGATAACGCCGGCTGTTTTGCAGCAGAAAGGTTTAATTGCTAAAATAAAAGGCAGGATACCGGCGGTTAAAATTTTGGGCGACGGCGAGTTGAATAAAAAGTTGAATTTTAAAGGATTGAAAGTTTCAAAGGGTGCTAAAGGGAAGATAGAGAAGGCGGGAGGAAAGATAAATTAAAAATTCAAAATGCAAAAATCAAAATTATAATGCAAAATTCAAAATAAGCAAATGTTAAAATTGATTTTAGCATTAGTTAATTTTTCATTTTAAATTGTCATTTTGCACTTTGCCCGCCCTCGGCCGAGCTGGGGCGAGGCCGGGGAACTTTGCACTTTGAATTTGAGCAATAGCGAATATGTTCCAGAAATTTCTCCAAATTTTCAGAGTCAAGGAATTGAGAAACAAAATTCTTTTCGTTTTGGCGGTTTTTGTTATTTTCCGTCTGGTGGCTAATATCCCGGTGCCGGGCATTGATGCGGAACGTCTGAAGTCATTTTTTGAGGGCAGCCAGCTTTTCGGTTTGCTTAATATGTTGACCGGCGGCGCCATGAGCAATTTTTCAATCGCCATGCTGGGCATGGGGCCCTATATCACCGCTGTGATTATTATGCAGCTACTGACGATGATTTTTCCGCGGCTGGAAGCGCTTTATAAAGAGGAAGGAGAGGCGGGCAGACAGAAATTTAATCAATATGGTCGGCTTCTGACCGTGCCCTTGGCGGCTTTGCAGTCCTATAGCATGATTATGCTTTTGCGTTCCCAGCAGATTATCGGGTCGCTAAACATTTTTCAGTTGACCACGACTATTATTATTATTACGGCCGGCACTTTGTTTTTGATGTGGCTGGGAGAGTTGATATCGGAGAAAGGTATTGGCAACGGTGTTTCGTTACTGATTTTTGCCGGCATTGTGGCGCGTTTTCCCACCTCCACCCGTCAAGTTTTAGTTAACTGGGATCCCTCAAAAATTCCTTCCTATATCGGTTTTTTACTGATTGCGTTAGTGGTGATTATGGGCGTGGTGATCATTACCGAGGGTCGTCGCAATATCCCGGTTTCTTATGCCAAACGAATTCGCGGCAATCGGGTGTATGGGGGCGTTTCCACTTATTTGCCGCTTAACGTTAATCCGGCCGGAGTGATGCCGATTATTTTTGCTCTTTCTTTTTTGTTACTGCCGGGCATGGTGGGCAGTTTTTTGGCTAACAACAGAATTCAGTGGGTGGCGACCGCGGCTAAATTTTTGCGCGATATGTTTTCGCGGGGCCAAGTTGTTTACAGTATTATTTATTTTTTACTGGTCGTGCTTTTTACTTATTTTTATACTGCCATTACTTTTGACCCCAAAAATGTTTCCACCAACCTGCAAAAAATGGGCGGATTTATTCCCGGCATCAGACCGGGCCAGCCAACCACCCAGTTTTTAAATTTTATTTTAAATCGCGTGCTGCTGGTGGGGGCTATATTTTTGGGAATAATTGCCATTGCTCCCTATATCGTTCAGGGCGCGACTGGCATTACCGCCTTTCAGGTCGGCGGCACTTCAATTTTAATCGTGGTTTCGGTCGTTTTAGAAACCATCAGACAGATTGAGTCGCAGTTGACGATGAGGGAGTATGAGGGATTCTAGTCCCTCACGAATTACGAATTTTGCGGTTTTTGGCTACCAACAGACAATTGGATTTATTCGTAATTCGTTGTAATTCGTAATTAGTGAGGATTATCAATAATTCGTAGGTTTATGCAACCACAGATTTTTATAATTCTGGGCCGGCAGGGTTGCGGCAAAGGCACGCAGGCCGAACTTTTAGTTAAAAAATTTAATTTGATTTACATTGGTTCGGGCGAACTGTTGCGGGAACGAATCAAAAAAAGTGATTTTACTGGCCGCAAAACCGAGGAAGTAACCACCCAGGGAATTTTGGTGCCGACTTCTCTGATTTTTCAACTTTGGATTAATCGGCTGGAAGAAATTAAGCAGCAAAAAGATGATAATTTCCCCGGCATAATTTTTGACGGCAGTCCGCGCAAGTTAGTGGAGGCACATCTTTTGGACGAAGCCCTCAATTGGTATGAGTGGGACAAAAATATAAAAGTACTGCTGATTGACATTTCACGCCAGGAAGCGTTTAACCGGTTAACTGAAAGAAGAATTTGCCAGCAATGCGGGCAGTCAATTCCCTACCTTGACCATTACAAAACTTTGAAAAAATGCGACCAATGCGGCGGTAATTTGGAAACGCGCGCCGACGATACACCCGAAGCGATTAATAAGCGGCTGGATTGGTCTGAAGAGCAGCTTACGCCGGTCATTGATTTTTATGAAAAGAAAGGTCTGCTGGTTAGAGTTAACGGCGAGCAGCCGATTGAAGAGGTGCATCAGGAAATTATCAATGCCTTGCAATAATTCCTCACGAATTACGAATTTTATCGAATTACGAATAAATGCAAGAACAATTAATCAAGAAAGATATTTTATACCCTCAATTAAGTTATCAAATTATTGGTGTTTTATTTGAAGTTTACAATAAATTTGGGCCGGGATTGCAAGAAAAATACTATCAAAAAGAAATCGCCGCTATTTTTAAAATTCTAAAAATACCTTTTAAGGAACAGGTTGTATATAAAATCGCGCTATCAGACGGTACTTCGGTTAGATGTTTTTTTGATTTTGTGATAGACAATAAAATAGCCCTAGAAATTAAAAAGGGCGATAGATTCCTTAAAAATAATATTGATCAGTTATTTAGTTATCTTAAGATAAGTAAGTTGAAATTGGGAATTTTAGCAAATTTCACAAGCAGAGGATTGCAGTTTAAGCGAATCATAAATTTAAAGGATAATTCGTAATTCGCTTTGATTCGTAATTCGAGAGGAGTAAAATGATTATTCTCAAGACCCAACAAGAAATAGACCTGATGCGCCAGGGCGGCCAAATCCTGGCGTCTGTTTTGTTTGAACTGGCCAAGGCAGCTAAACCAGGGGTGACGACTAAATCTTTGGATGAGTTGGCCGAGCGCTTAATTTATGAGCAAGGCGCCCTGCCGGCTTTTAAGGGTCATCAAGGTTATCCGGCGGCTTTATGCACTTCGGTTAATGAAGAGATTGTTCACGCCTTGCCTGCCGGGCGCCAACTGAAAGAAGGCGATGTTTTGGGTTTGGATTTGGGCGTGCTTTTCCCACCCGAGCAGTGTGATACCTGTCCTTTTAGCGAGAAGCTTGCACCGAACGGAGCGAGGTGCGGGGGGCAAAAAGGATTAAACACCGACGCGGCCGTCACCGTGGCCGTGGGCAAAGTTAGTCCGGCAGCCGAGCGGTTAATTGAGGTGGCTAAAGGTGCGCTGGATGTGGCCGTGAAAAAAATCAAACCTGGCCGGAAAATCAGCGAAGTTTCCGCCGCCATTCAAAAATACGTTGAAGGTGCCGGTTTTTCAGTCATCAGGGAGTTGGTGGGTCACGGCATCGGCTATGAACTTCACGAGGACCCGGAAATTCCTAATTTCACCGGCAGTCAATTTAAAGACGTGATTTTAAAAGAAGGTATGACTTTGGCGGTGGAGCCGATGATTTCGGTCGGCCACTGGCGCATCAAAAAATCCCAGGATAAATTCGGTCTGGAAACCGAAGACAAATCCTTAGCCGCCCATTTTGAGCACACCTTGGCGGTGACGAAAGAGGGGTGCGATGTGTTGACGAAAACATAATTCAAAACCCATCCCTTTGTTTTTTAAAAACAAAATATCAGAATAGAAAAAGGAGGTGTTGTTTATGAGGGCACTGCTTATTTTAGCTTTAGTGGTTGTCTTCGCCGCCAATATTAGCTGTATTGCGACAGTAGTTGGTTTTTTTATTGCCGGATTGATTTCTAAACGAATCAGGGTTGAATTGGCAGAAAGTATATTGTCGGCTTTTAGAGACAGAAGCTTCCGCGAATGGTTACAGGTCTGTAATCCTGATCTGTAATCCTGAAAAGACGGATGGACCAATATTGCGAATTTGTTGCAGATTCGTTTATCTTATTATGCTAAGTGGTTACCCTGGTTTTAGAATCGCGAAATTGCTTTGTTATTTATAGCCAGTAAAAGAGTAAGAATTGGAGGTCTCGTTAAAAAGTACCCGCGCTTTGGGGTATGACCCATCAGTCAATAGAAGCTGTTTCTTAATTAGGAACGGCTTCTTTTTATTTAATTTTTATCTTACACAAAATTCCGCGATAGCGGAAAAGTGTGTAAAATTGGAGTGGTGGTCAAAAACTGGTGCCAGGTATTGACGAAAACATAGCTACACTGTATTAATATAACCATATTGTATCTTTGTTTTTTCTTTACCAACTAAAATAACCGGTATTCAGTCAGAAAGGAGGGAGGGGTATGTTTGCGAGAATTTGGCTTGGATTAAAGGTGTTTTTCTGCTACTTACTGCCATTCCTGCCCTGCTGTCCCAAAATTGGGGAGTTGGAGGATGGCGACTGCATTTTTGTCCAGTCCTTTGGGAGAAATTCTATACCCGATAAGGATTTGGGCAAAACGATTTGGGAGATTTTGCATAAAAGCAAATCCCTAAGCGAGGCCCTTACATTTTTGCGCTATTCCGGCTTTGACCCGGGAAAACCGAACCGCGCGCTTGCTAAAAAAGCCATTCGGCTTTCAAAAAAGTTTAAAATTCCGATAATTGCGCAATGGGAAGTTATTTTCGTTATTTGGGAGAGCGAGCGGAAATGGTTTTTAGACAATCAGGCCGAGATTGATTGCCTGTGGCCGCCGGAACTCGGCTACTACGCAACCTTCCATGTAAAGTTGGAATGTCGTGAGAAAATGCGCGCCAGAGGGAAGAGCAGGCCGATTGAAGTTTGCCATCCAGCCATGGTCGCCCGGGCAATTCCAGTAATTTGGAAAACGGGCGTTAATGTTGTAATTGAGGCGGTTCACTTTTGGAGTTTTTTCAAAGGTGAGCTGTGGGTTTGGGACGAAGATTCTGTCCAGCCTTGGACCCGAGCGTTTGTCAGATTGAAGGACCTAAGAGAATGGTGGTTGTCCAGAGAGTCTTTCGGACGCTTTGTGCACCATCTATTAAAAGGATGGGTTTCGTTCATTCCTGTATATGTGCCCGTCACCATTTAGGTAGGGACGGTGGTGTCCTTCCCCGTCTTGGTCAAAAAACAAAAGACCAAGGCGGGGTTTTTTATTCGCCGGGATTATGATATAATGGGAGTAATCACGAATATACAAATTTACGCAAATATACGAATCCGTATATTATTTCAAGATTCGTATATTAGCGATTACTCCTTATGGAAAATCAACCCTATTTATCAGTCATTATTCCCACTTACAACGAGGAAAAAAGCATCAGCAAAACTTTGCTGGCTATGGATGAATATTTAACCCGCCAGCCCTATAGCTATGAGATTTTGGTTTGCGACGGCGGCTCGCCAGATAAGACGTGTGAAATCGTCCAAGATTTTAAAAAAAACATCAGGAATCTGGAGCTTTTTAAAATCAGCGGCGGTCACGGCAAAGGATGGACGGTTAAGCAGGGGATGCTTCAAGCCCAAGGTCAGTATCGTCTTTTTACTGATGCTGATAATTCTACCTCCATAGAGCACGTGGAAAAAATGCTGTCCTATTTTGAGCAAGGATATGAGGTAGTGATTGGGACGCGTGATAAAAGAGATAACAAAGCCGCCAAGCAGGCCGTGCCCCAGCCTTTTTACAAAAGGTTTCTTGGCGACTTGGGAAACTTGTTAATTCAGGTGTTGGCAGTTTGGGGAATTTGGGATACACAGTGCGGTTTTAAAGCTTTTTCCAGTCAGGCGGCCCAAACTATTTTCCCGCTGGTTGCTATCCAGGGCTGGGGTTTTGATATTGAGGTTTTGGCATTAGCCAGAAGATTAGATTATCGGATTGCCCTGATTCCAGTCTATTGGCTAAATAATCCGGAGAGCAGAGTCGGCTTTAAGGGTTATTTAACTACTTTAGTGGATTTGTTTCAGGTAAAATGGAATTTGATAACGGACAAGTATAACTTGAAACATAAAACTTGAAACCTGTAACATGACGCAATTTCATGACGAACTTAAATTAAAAATGGATGAATACGCTCATTTAGTTTATGGACTAACAAGAAATTTTCCAAAAGAAGAAACATACGGAATTGTTTCGCAACTGAGAAGAGCCGCGTTGTCGATTGTCCTGAATTATATAGAAGGCTATGCCAGACTGAGAAGCAAAGTTTATAAGAATTTTTTAGAAATTTCTTACGGTTCACTTAAAGAGTCAAAATATCTGTTGCATTTTTCTTTAACTGAAAAATATTTATCAAAATCAGATTACGACGGAACTATTAAGCTGGCTGAAAATATTGGTGGTATGCTTTGGGGAATTTTACGAAAGTTATAAGTTTTAAGTTATGAGTTTCAAGTTTTAATGTAAGATTCATGATTCTTAATTCTAACCATCAAAAGCCCGTCTCCGAACTCCGTTTTGATTTGGTTTCCAAGGACTGGGTGGTGATTGCTACTGGCCGTGACCAGCGGCCGGAGACCTTTGCTCAGCAGCGCATTCGCGAGGAGGCACCTGCCAAAGATTGCCCTTTTTGTCATTTGGAAACCCAGACCCAACCGCTGCTGGAATATAAAAATGAAAAAGGAGAGAGGGAAGTGGCGGTCATTCCCAACAGATACCCGGCTTTTTCCCATTCCGACAGCTTGCACGAACGAGCCGAGGGCCCCTATTCCATTATGGACGGAGTCGGATTCCACGAGGTGGTGATTACACGCGACCACCAAAAATCGCTGGCCGAAATGAACGTGTCGCAGGTCCGCCGCGTCATCGACGCTTATCAGGAAAGATATTTGGAATTAGCCAATGAAAAATTCGTCAATTATGTTTCCATTTTTGTCAATCACGGCCGCGAAGCCGGCGCTTCGCTTTCTCATCCTCATTCGCAAATTATCGCCATTCCTTTGATTGACCCGGATTTACAGCGGAGCATAAACGGTTCGCGTCTTTTTTTTGAAAATCAGGGCGAGTGTGTCCATTGCAAAATGCTGGAGTGGGATTTGGAAGACAAGCGGCGCATTATTTTTGAAAACAAGGAATTCGTGGTCTTGGCGCCTTTCGCCTCGCGGGTCGCTTTTGAAGTGAGAATTTATTCCAAAGAGCACCACGCTTATTTTGAAAGGATAAAAGACCGCGCCAAAGACCAACTGGCCGAGGCGCTTCAGATTGCCCTGAATAAAATTTTTAAGGGGCTCAACGACCCGGCCTATAACTTTTTTATTCATACTGCTCCCTCCGACGGCAAGGATTACGGTCATTACCACTGGCACTTTGAAATTTTACCCAAGACCTCAATTTGGGCGGGCTTTGAACTGGGGGCGGGGATTGAGATTTCCACCGTGGAGCCGGAAAAAGCGGCGGAATACCTGAGAGAAATTAAAAATTAAAATTTCAAAATGAAAAATTAAGGTATCAAAAATTTGCCAGCAAATTTTTGATGATTTTAAATTTTTAATTGTCATTTTACATTTTGCCCGCCCTCGGCCGAGCCGGGGCGAGGCCGGGGAGATTTGCAATTTACATTAAAATGATTTCATCTATTCTATCTTGGCTTGGGGCGTTGGTAATTAGCGTGATTTCCACGTCCGGCTACTTCGGTGTGACCGCGCTGATGGCGCTGGAGAGCGCCTGTATCCCGATTCCTTCCGAAGTCATTATGCCCTTTTCTGGTTTTTTGGTTTGGGAAGGCAGATTTGTTTTGTGGCCGGTGGTGGTTTGGGGGGCAGTCGGTAATTTAATTGGTTCGGTTGTCGCCTATGCCGTTGGTTTTTATGGCGGCCGGCGCATCATTGAAAAATACGGGAAGTATGTTTTGATTTCTCAGCACGATTTGGCAGTAGCTGATAATTGGTTTAAAAAATACGGCCAAAGCACGGTTTTTTTCAGTCGTCTGCTGCCGGTGGTGCGGACTTTCATTTCTTTGCCGGCTGGTATCGCCAGAATGAATTTTAAAAAATTTTGTTTTTATACTTTGCTGGGTTCTCTGCCCTGGTCGTTTTTTTTGACGTATGTCGGTCTGATTATGGGCGAGAACTGGGGGGATTTGAAGGTTTACTTTCATAAATTTGATTTAGTTATCGGCATTTTGATTATTTTGGGAATTGTCTGGTGGGTCTGGCGGCACATAGCCGGAAAACAGTTAATAATATAGGGTAATTGCTCCAGGCACGGAGGCCCGGCACGGAACGACCTGACGCTTCTCCGAGCGCGGAGGCCTCGGGGTGTATTTAAACCCTATATTTGCGTCCTTCGCTCGGAAATACAAACTGCGGTTTATATTTCGCTCGCTCATTAGCAAATAAACAATAAAATGAAATTAACTTTCCCCGCGCCTCCGTGCGCGGGGGCATTCCGAATTGTTTGGTGAGTGGATCGTTTGGTTAATTTCCATCATAATCGGATAGCGCGATAGAGTCGGTTGGGAAATCCCCGCCGCTCCGTCGGCGGGGTAGTTTAATATGAATAAGATAATAATCGTTGCCAACTGTCCCGAAAAATAAAAAATCTTTGATTTTTATATTTTTCGAGCTCCGACTTTGTCGAGAGTCCTCGATGTTATCGGGAGATGCTCGATTTTCAATCCCGCTACGCGGGAAGAAAATCGGCAGAAAATGAATCCTATGAAAAATTTAATAGTTGCCAATTGGAAAATGAATCCTAAAACCGCCAAGGAAGCGCTGGCACTTTTTGGGGCGGTCAAAAAGGGAATTGGCGGCAGCAAGAATCCGCCAGTAGTCATCTGTCCGCCTTTCTGCTGGTTGCCAAAATTAAAAACTACCGTCGCCTTAAAGTTGGGTGGTCAAAACTGCCATTGGGAAGTGAGAGGTCCTTTTACCGGCGAGATTTCCGCCGCGATGCTGGCCGACAGCGGGGCGCAATTTGTAATTTTGGGGCATTCGGAACGCCGGCATTATCTGGGCGAAACCGACGAGATCATAAATTTGAAGATAAAAGCGGCTCTGAAGACGGGTTTGAAACCGATTTTGTGCGTCGGCGAAAAAGAAGGAGAAGAGATGAGTTTGGTGGTGGAAAGGCAATTGAGCGGAGCGCTGGCCGGCCTGGGCGTTAACCAGACAAAAGAAGTCATCATTGCCTATGAGCCGGTCTGGGCGATTGGCACGGGTCGGGCCTGTTTAGCCGATGACGCTTTGAGCGCGGCTTTATTTATCCGACGGTTAATTACCAAACTCTACAGCCGCTTTTTGGCCGACAAAATTTCTTTACTTTACGGCGGCAGCGTTGATTCACGCCAGGCGACCGATTATATAACCAAAGCGGGGATGAACGGATTATTGGTGGGAGGGGCGAGTTTGGAGGCGGAGGAGTTTGTGAAAATAATTAAAAATGTAAATCTCAAAATGTAAAATTTCGGTATCGCATTTGTTCGCCGTGGCGAACAAATGCGATTGATTTTAACATTTTGCATTGTCATTTTCCATTTTGATTTTTACAGTTTTCATTTTAGACGATGAAATTAATTTGCGATATTGATGTTAGAAATAAGCGCGTCCTGCTTCGCGTTGATTTTAACGTTTCTTTAGACAGTGCTGGCCGCGTGCTGGATGATTTTCGTTTCCGCGCCACTCTGCCCACCATTCAATATTTAAAAAAACAGGGCGCAAAAGTAATTTTGCTGGCGCATTTCGGCCGACCAACGCCGGAAAAAAAAGAAGAGTTCACTTTAAAACCGGTAGTGCAGAAATTGTCCGAATTGCTCGGCCACGAAGTTAAACTGGCGCCCGATTGCGTGGGTTATGAAGTGGAGGGCTTGGTCGAAAAATTGCAGCCGCAAGAAATTTTGATGCTGGAAAACTTGCGTTGGCATCCGGAAGAAGAAGCTAATGATGTCCAATTTGCCCGAAGTTTAGCGGCATTGGGCGAGGTTTATATCAATGATGCTTTTGCGGTTTGCCATCGCGCTCATGCCTCAGTGGCGGCCATTACCAGATTTTTAGTCAGCGGCGCGGGATTTTTGCTGACCAAGGAGATAGAAAATCTCTCTCGGGCGCGAGATAATCCCGATCACCCATTGGCTGTGGTCATCGGCGGAGCTAAAATTTCCACCAAAATAAAGTTGATTCAAAGTTTTATGGGCAAGGCGCAGGACATTATTTTAGGCGGGGCGCTGGCTAATACGGTTTTGCGCGCCAAGGGCATCGCAGTCGGCAAATCGCTGATTGAAGAATCCATGATTAGCGAGGTGCAAAAATTAGAAATTACCAGTACTAAACTGCATCTGCCCGTTGACGCGATTTTATGTACTGATAAAGAAACCAGAGGCACTTGTCGGACAGGCCCCATCAGCGAAACCCGGGCTCAGGAATTAATTTTGGATATTGGTCCTGATTCGGAAAAATTATTCGCTCAGATAATATCTCAAACTAAAATGGTAATTTGGAACGGCCCTGTCGGGCTTTTTGAAATTGATGCTTTCGCTCATGGAACACAAGCGGTCGCCCAAGCTATTGCTGATTCCTCAGTTTTTTCAATTGTGGGCGGCGGAGAAACCGTGGCTTATCTGGAAAAAATCGGTTTGGTTGATAAATTTTCTTTTGTTTCCACCGGCGGCGGAGCGATGCTGGAATTTCTTTCCGGTGAAACATTACCGGGATTGGCTGCTTTAGAAAATAATAACAAATAATAAAAGATGGGATCTAAAATGCAAAATTTAAAAATCAAAATGCAAAATTTAGGTATCCCGCTTTCGCGGGATAGATTTTAAGATTTTACATTGTCCCGCTACGCGGGATCTCGCGTAGCGATGATCATTTTTCATTTTGATATTTGCATTTTAAATTTTTTATGCTTTGGCGTCTTAAACCTCAAGCACCGGAGAAGTTCATCAAACAATTTCCCGAATATTCACCGGAAATTTCGCAGCTGCTTTTCAACCGCGGTTTGAAAACCCAGGCGCAAATTGATGAATTCTTTAACCCGGATTATGAGCAGGATCTACACGATCCTTTTTTAATGTTGGGCATGGAAGCAGCGGTCAGGCGTATTTTTCGGGCGATTAAAAAGCAGGAAAAAATCGCCATTTTTGGCGACTACGACTGCGACGGCATTTGCGGCGCGGTAATTTTAAAAATAGTGCTGGAGGGTCTGGGCGCCAATTTGAACGGCGGGGTTTATATCCCCGACCGAATTTTGGAGGGCTACGGTTTAAATGACGAGGCGGTCAAAAAATTGGCCCAGCAGAAAGTAAATTTGATTTTAACAGTTGACTGCGGCGTCTCCGATATTGAAGAAATCGCCTTAGTCAATTCTTTGGGCTTGGAAGTGATCGTGGTTGACCATCATCGTTTGGGTAAAAAACCGCCGCCGGCCAAAGTGATTATTGACCCTTGGCAGGAAAAAGACAAATATCCTTTTAAAGATTTGGCCGGGGCCGGCGTGGCTTTTAAATTAGCACAGGCCCTTTTAAAAAGTTTCAAGTTTCAAGTTTCAAGTTTCAAGTTAAATGATGGTTGGGAAAAGTGGTTGCTGGATTTGGTGGCGTTGGCCACGGTGGCCGACTTGGTGCCGTTGGTGGGCGAGAACCGAACATTGGTCAGATACGGTTTGATTGTCCTGGCGCAAACCAAAAGAGTGGGGTTGCAGGAGCTGATGAAAATCGCGCGGCTCAACCCTGTTTTTGAAGCGGAAAATTTCCACCCTACGGGTGGTCACCCGAAGGGTGAAAAAACTAAAAATAAAGGAATGATAACTAATTTAAATACCTATTCCCTGGGTTTTATCTTGGCGCCGCGGCTGAACGCGGCCGGTCGCATGGACCACGCCAGCTTGGCTTTTGAGTTGCTGATAACCAAAGAGCGAAGCAGGGCGCAGGCGCTGGCGCAAAAAATCAACGAACACAATCAGCAGCGCCAAAAATTGACCAATGACATAGTCGGGCAGATTGAGGAGCGGCTCGGTGATGTTTTAAATGATAAAAATCAGCCCGTCATTGTGGTTAAAGACAAAACTTGGTCTCCGGGCGTCATCGGCTTGGTGGCCGGCAAAATATCAGACCGCCATCACCGGCCGACCATTATTTTCAAAGAAGACGAAAAAACAAGTCGCGGTTCGGCCCGTTCAATTCCGGCTTTCAATATTATTGAAGCTATCGGTCAGTGCGCCGAAATTCTTGGAGAATTCGGCGGCCATCCAGGCGCAGCCGGTTTGTCGCTGGCCAATGAGAATTATGAAATTTTTCGGGAAAAAATCAATCAAATCGCCAAAGCCAAATTAAAAGGTGAGGATTTAATGCCAATTTTGGAAATTGATTTAGAGCTGGAACCGGAAAAAATCGGCTGGGAACTTTTGGACGAAGTGGTGAAATTTGAACCTTGCGGCGGCCAGCAGAATCCCCACCCGATTTTTTTGACCAAAGAATTGGCGGTAGCCGGCCTGCGGACCGTCGGCAACGGCTCAAAACATTTGAAACTGGAATTAAAAAGTGATAAACTGCCTCAAAAAATCTGGCGCGCCATTGGTTTTGGTTTGGCCGGCAGCAACGTTGACCTCAAAATCGGCGATAAAATTGACGTGGTTTTTGAGTTGCTCGCGGATGAATGGAACGGGACGAGAAATTTGCAGTTGAAAATAATTGATATCCGTAAATCTCCGTGATATAATAACCGATGCTCCAAATAGTAAGAAATGGAGCGAAAAGGAGCAATTGCTCCTTAAAATCTCATTTTATAGGAGGGGGTGCGATGGATTTGTTTGAGGAAGTGAAATATGCATATATATACGGAAATAGATTGGTGCGGCCGGGAGACGAGGTGAAATTACTGCCAATTGAGTTAAGGAAGGAGGGGGCGCGAGAAAAATTTAACTCCTTGCGTGAACGGCTCGGCGGTGAAGGTCCGTTCATTATTTCATCGATTTCCAAATGGCGATATGGGACAATCACATTGCAACTTAAAGAACCAAAAGCAGGCAGGCGTGGAATTGACGCTTCTGAATTTATGTAGGTTCACATAAGGGGGAGTAAGAATATCAGGTACTTTTTTTATTATGGCCCTGCGAAGACTTTGTCTTCATAGGGCTTTTTTATTTTATGAATTTCAGGTAAAATAATTAATGATGAAATATATTATTTATACCGACGGCGGTTCGCGCGGCAATCCTGGACCGGCGGCGATTGGCGTAGTTATTCAGAACGAAGCTGGCGAGACAATCAAAAAATACAGCCAGGCGATCGGTGAGACGACAAACAACGAAGCCGAATACCAGGCCGTGATTTTCGCTTTGAAAAAAGTCAAAGCGCTTTTCGGCAAAGCCAAAATCAAAAAAATGCCGCTGGAAATCAGGATGGATTCTGAGCTGGTAGCCAGCCAGCTGAACCACCAATATAAAATTATGGAGCCCAACATTCAGCGGCTGTTTTTGCTGGTCTGGAATTTAACGTTGGATTTCGGGCCGATTAAATTTGTGGCTATCGGCCGCGAGCAAAATAAAGAGGCGGATAAATTAGTCAATCAGGCACTGAATAAAAAACAAGCCGGTTTGTTTTAATAATAATTTTGCTTACTACTGTTTTTTCTTTGATTGTCCCGCTCTTGACAGATTTTTAAAATAGCATTAATGTAAAAATAACCCAAGCAGGCAGGAGTTGCTGAGTTTGCAAGTAATTGTAGACTTAGAGGAAAGTCCGGGCACTCCTTTGATTAAAAAATTAAAGAGACAGGCAGCGGGTAACGCCCGTCGGCCGCGAGGTCAGAGGTGCGAACAGTGACGCCCGAAATTGAAAAAAATCGGGTATCCAGCACATAATTTTATGTGCTGGATAAATCTTAATGGCAACATTAAGAATGAAACGGTTAAATCCTTACTTGAGTGCAAGATCAAACCTATGAGGCGACAAGCTTGATCTCATAGAGAAAAGTAGATCGCTTGAGCTTCGCAGTAATGCGTAGCCCAGATAGATGACTCCCAATACAGAACCCGGCTTATTACCTGCTTGCCCCCACACCTTTTTGGTGATGGAGGCCTGCCCCCATATCTCGTTTGAGGTGTGGGGGCTTGGGTTTTTTGTTTTACCCCGCACCACAGGCGTACGCCTGTGGTGCGGGGTTTACTCTGTCTCATAATAAGTGGAGCCCCGCCGCTCGCGAGCGGCGGGGCTCCCTTGATTTAACAGTCAGTTTTGCGGTAAAATAATTTAAGAGTATGCCAGGTAGTAGAAGTTCGACAGGTTATTCTTTTTAAGACGAAAGCGTCAATTCCCTACAACCTTGGCAAATAAGAATAGATAATCAAAATTAAAGAATTTAGTTATTAAGTCGAATTTTCACTACCCGGTATGAAAAAGTCCGAACTCATTTTTGCGGCCGTTTCCGTGCCAGTGGATTATTTAATGCTGGTGCTGGCCGGCCTGGCAGCTTATACTTTGCGAACGAGCGAACTGATAGCCCAATGGCGGCCGGTGCTTTTTTCTTTAAATTTGCCGTTTGAGCGCTACTTCGGCCTGGTTTTGCTCATCGGCATTTTTTGGATTGGAATTTTTGCCTTGAGCGGTCTTTACGAAATTAAAAGGAGCAATCGTTTGGGAGCGGAATTTGTCAAAATTGTCATTGCAGCTTGCGCCGGACTGATTGGTATTATTATTTATATCTTCGTGCAGCGGCAGCTTTTTGATTCGCGCTTTTTAATTTTGGCAGCTTGGATTTTGGCCATAGTTTTTGTCAGTTGGGGCAGACTTTTGATGCGGGCGATTCAGAAATATTTAGTCGGTCGTTATCGGTTCGGCGCTCACAACGTCCTGGTTATTGGCGGAGACGGGGTTTCTGAGCAGATATTGCAAGAAATAAAAGAACGGCCATCACTGGGCTATCATCTGCTGAGACATTTTAAGGATTTGGATTTGGCTAAGATAAAAAATACCGTAAACCAGGAGGTAATTGATGACATTATTTTGGCTAACCCCGATTTTCGCCGCGAGGATGTCATAGAATTAGTGGATTTTTGCGAAGAGAAACATCTTAATTTTAAATTTGTCCCCAATCTTTTTCAGACCTTAACCAGTAACGTGGAATTTGACACTTTGGGGGTCATCCCTTTAATTGAGCTGAAACGCACCGCCTTGGACGGCTGGGGCAAAGTTATTAAAAGAATAATGGATGTGGCTGGCGCGATTTTAGGAATGGTAATTTTCTCGCCGGTGATGGCGGCGGTGGCGATTTTGGTGAAATTTGATTCGCCCGGCTCGGTCATTTATAAAAATGAGCGGGTGGGACAGCGAGGTATTTTTAATGCTTTCAAATTTCGGTCAATGAAAATAGAATACTGTACCGGCAGCCAATACGATAAAAGCGGCCAAGCTAGTCGTTTTGAGGATGAGTTGGTCGCCCGTCAAAGCAGCCGCCAGGGGCCGGTTTTTAAAATTTTAAATGACCCGCGTCGGACTCGCTTGGGTAATTTTTTGGAGCTGACCAGTTTGGACGAGTTGCCGCAATTTTTAAATGTGTTGTTGGGCAATATGAGTTTGGTCGGACCGCGGCCTCATATGCCCAAAGAGGTGGCTAAATACGAAAAATGGCATAAAAAAGTTTTTAATATCAAACCGGGCATCACGGGTCTGGCTCAGATTTCCGGCCGTTCGGAAATTGATTTTGACGAAGAAGCAAAACTGGACACTTATTATATTGAAAACTGGTCGCTGGGACTGGATTTTAAAATTTTACTGAAAACGCCGCTGGCGGTTTTATTCAGAAGGCCTCATCAATAAATAAATCGCTATGGAAAAATCAAAAGTGAAAGTAAGTAGATTTTTTGATTTTTTTGAGGTAGCTGAAAATTTTAAAAAAACGATAAGATATACTCAAAGAGGAGATATCCTTAAAGAATCCAGCGCCGATCATTCCTGAAAGGTGGCCCTGATGATTTATATTCTGGCGGAGGAACTAGAATTGAAAATCGATTTTAATAAATGTCTAAAAATGGCTCTTGTCCATGATTTAGCCGAGGCGATAACGGGTGATATTGATTATCTATTAATTGTCGATGGAGGAGTTTCTGAAACGAAAAAAAAGAAATTTGAACAGAAGGCATTTCAAAAAATACGAGAATTTCTGCCTAAAACCGGAAATGAAATATGTGTTTTATGGGAAGAATTTGAGAAAGGCCACACAGAAGAGGCAAGGTTTGTAAAGGCAATTGATCGGTTTGAGGCCTTGACTCATATGCTTGACGCTGGTTACAGAGTGTTTGATAAAAGGCCTGATATCATACCAAATTATGCTGATTCAGCTGTGAATAATTTTCCCGCAATGGCACCATTTCTCACATTAATCAAAAATAGATTCAAGAAAGAGTTCAAAAAAGGGCATATTCTTTGGAAAAAGGAATATGAATTAATTAAAAAAGCCCCTGAAAAATAGTTTTTATGCGCGTCGCGTTAGTGCATGATTATCTAAACCAATACGGAGGGGCAGAGCGGGTCTTGGAGGCCTTTTGCGAGATATGGCCGGAGGCGCCAATTTTTACTTTGATTTACGATAAAGCCAGGACCGGAGCGGCTTTTGAAGGACGTAAAATTAAAACTTCTTTTTTACAGAAGGTTCCGTTTGTTAAAGCTCATCATCGTCCGTTTCTGATGCTGATGCCTTTGGCCATAGAGCAATTTGATTTGTCAAAATACGATTTGGTGCTTTCTAATTCGGCTAGTTTTGCCAAAGGGGTGATTACGCGGCCCAAAACACTTCACATTTGTTATTGCCACACGCCGACTCGTTATGTCTGGGATGACAGTCACAAATACGTTGAGGAGTTTAACTATCCCAAGCTGATTAAAAAATTTATTCCCCCTTTTTTGAATTATCTGCGGCTTTGGGACGAAGCGGCGAGCAGCCGCCCGGATAAATATATTGCCAATTCTTGCTTTGTCAGTCAGCGCATTAAAAAATATTATCAGCAAGCAGCCGAAGTTATTTATCCGCCGGTGAAAACAAAAAATTTTTATCTTTCACAAAAACCCGGTGATTATTTCTTAATTGTGTCGCGCTTTCTGCCTTACAAAAAAATTGACCTGGCCATTTCGGCTTTTAATGAACTGGGCTGGCCGCTGAAAATAATTGGCGACGGTCCGGAACGGCGGAAATTAAAAAAAATGGCCCGTTCCAACATTGAATTTCTTGGCTTGGTTGGTGAAAAAGATCTCGTTGAATATTATGTTCGCTCGCGGGCTTTAATTTTTCCGCAGGAAGAAGATTTTGGCATCTCGGCGGTTGAGGCGATGAGCGCCGGCCGGCCGGTCATCGCTTATCGGGGCGGCGGGGCGCTGGAAATTATTAAGGAAGGAGAGACGGGGCTGTTTTTTGAAGAGCAAACCGTTAAATCGTTGCTGGACGCTTTGAAAAACTTTCAGGATGAACAATTTGACGGTCAATACATCCAAACTTACGCTTGGCAGTTTGACAAAGAAATTTTCAAAAACAAAATAAAAGAATTCGTTGAAAAATCACTTAATCACTTAATCACTTAATCACTAAATTTATGGATTTCAAAAAAATCATTTTTTATTTAGGGAAATTTAAATTTATTTTAGCTTTCGCGGTTTTGGTCGCTTTGGCAGCCGGACTTTTTGGCTGGTGGGGCGGGACAAAATACAGCGTTTCTCTTTCGTTGACCATCAACCGTTACGGCAACCAGCCGTCCCAAGATTACCGCTATGACAATTATTTTGCGCTTAAGGCCACCGAAGAATTCGGCGATACGGTGGCGGGCTGGTTCAAGACGCCGGAAATGACGCAGGCAATTTTTAAAAAAGCCGGCCTGAGCAATTTACCCCAAAATTTAAATACCCTAAGTCGGCAATTTAAGGCGGCAAAAATTTCACCCAATTTGGTGGAGGTAAGATTCGGCGCCAAAAGTGAAATTGAGGCCAAAACCTTGGCCCAGGCGGTTGGTCAGATAGTTTCGGAGCGGACCAACATGATCAGCGCTTCTTCTTGGCAAAATATTTCTTTTTTGTCGGTGGCGGGCGAGCCGGTAGTGGTTAAGAATACGGGTTTGGTTTGGTGGAATGTTTTAGTGGGGCTGTTAGTTGGTTTAGCGGTAGGGGTTTTTGTGAAAGTAGGGAAAGAATATTTTAAATAACGTTCCGCCGCTTTTTGCTGCCAAAAAGCGGCGGAAAAAACCGCCGCGCAGGGCATTCCCGTTAAGCGGGACGCCAAGCGCGGATAAATTAAGATTTTTCAATTTTACATTGTAATTTTGTCCCGAAAATGTTTGCGATCCCGCCTTGGCGGGAGAGCAATTACATTTTCGGGATCCCGTATCTCCGAGCCGATGAGTCGGAATTAACAAGACCTTATCGCAAACATCACGGGATCCCAGAAATCTAACCTCGCTATCGCTCGGAGATTTCTGGGACACTTTGCATTTTGCCTAATTGGCTCGTCGAGGCTGTTCGCCCCGTTGGGGCAACGCCCCAAATAGGGCCAACGGCTCGAATAGAGATTTTTGAATTTTTATGACTATCGGCATTGACATCCGAGTTCTCGCTCGCGGCACGCGGACCGGGATAGAAGAGTACACGCTTAATCTTCTGTCCCGTCTTTTGTCTTTGGATAAAGATATAAAGTTTAAACTATTTTATAACGCTTTCAATAAAGTCGAACTTAATTATGATTGGGTAAATTTACCCAATGTTGAAATAAAAAAATTTAATTATCCCAACCGTTTTGTTTTTGATCCGCTGGCAAAATTCCTGCGACTGCCAAAAATAGACAAGATGCTCGGTGGAGTTGATGTGTTTTTCGCCCCGCATTTTTTGTTGAGTCCGGTTTCCAAGGATTGCCGCCGGATTATAACTTTTCACGATTTGTCGTTTGAATATTTTCCTGAATTTTTTCCCTGGCGCAAAAGATACTGGCACGCCTTTTTGAATCCCCGGCGTCGGGCGCTGGAAGCGGAAAAAATCATTGCGGTTTCCGGTTCAACAAAAAACGATCTGGTGGACTTATACAATCTGCCCGAGCAAAAAATCAAAGTCATTTATTCGGGAGTAGGAGAAGAGTTTGAAAAATTAAAAATTAATCCGCCAGCTGGCGGAGAAAAATTCCACCCTGCGGGTGGTCACCCGAAGGGTGAAAAAATTAAGGAAAAATACAATCTGCCGAAAAGATTTATCTTGTATTTTGGGACTATTGAGCCGAGAAAAAACTTGGTCGGCTTAATCAGGGCTTATGAAATTTTCAGAGAAAAATATAAAATAGACGATTTTAAATTAGTCATTGCCGGCAGCCGCGGCTGGTTGGATAAAGAAATAATCAGCGCCGACAATAATTCAGAATATCACAGAGACATAATTTTCACCGGTTTTGTCGCGCCGGGCGACAAAGTTTATCTGTATAATCTGACTTCGCTTTTTATTTATCCGAGTTTTTTTGAAGGTTTTGGTTTCCCGCCATTGGAAGCCATGGCTTGCGGCGTGCCGACTATTACTTCTAATACTTCTTGTTTCCCTGAGGTGATAGGCGAAGCCGCTTTGATGGTTGATCCTTATAATTTTGAGGAGATCGCCTGGGCGATGAACGAAGTTTTTTCAGACGAAGCTTTGAAAAAAGATCTGATTGAGCGCGGTTTTAAACAGGCAAAAAAATTTTCTTGGGACAGGTGCGCGAGAGAAACGTTGGAATTTTTGATTTCCTAGGCTGGGCTCGGCCAATTACCTCAAAAAACCGCAGTCGGCTCGGCTATTGGTAAAAGCGAGTTCGTCTCCAGCCGCTGCTCGTGTCTCGCCGCGCCGTAAAATCCTTAAAAGTAAAATCCTTCTTTATCAGTGGGCGCGGCTCCGACACGTTTTTCTCGGCAATCGGCCTCGCCCTTTTCTTAATTCATAAATCTTAAATCATAAATTATGACCATCGGCATTGATGCCCGTTTTTTCGGCCCGCGGGGCAAGGGGCTGGGGCGCTACACCCAAAAGCTGATTGAGGAACTGGAGAAAATAGATACGCAAAATGATTACGTAATTTTTTTGCGCCGTGCCAATTTTGAAAAATTTCAGCCGCAAAACTCCCGTTTTAAAAAAGTTTTGGCCGATTGGCGCTGGTATAGTTTCGCCGAGCAGATATTTTTGCCCTTCGCCATTTATAAGCAAAAAATTGATTTAATGCATTGGCCGCATTTCAATGTGCCGATTTTTTATTTCAAGCCATTCGTTGTGACAGTGCATGATTTGATTTTGCGCCGTTTTGTCACGCGCCGCGCCTCAACGCTGGGACCGGTAAAATATTTTTTCAAAAATCTGGCTTACTGTCTCGTTTTCTGGCTGGCCATTAAGCGCGCCAGAAAAATTATTACGGTTTCGCAGTATGTAAAAGAAGAAATCATTAAATGTTTTGGCGTCAAACCGGAAAAAATTGTTGTGACGTACGAAGGCGCGCCGCCGAAGACGACTGTTAACTACCAACTACCAACTGCCAACTTTAAACAATACGGCATTGAGAGACCTTATTTGCTTTACGTGGGCAATGCTTATCCGCATAAAAATCTGGAACGGTTGATTGAGGCGTTTGAAATTTTAATTAAAGATTATAAACAAGATTTGCAATTAGTAATGGTTGGCGAAGAGGATTATTTTTATCGCCGTCTCCAAAAACAAGCAAATACTATCATACTATATAGTATGATAGTATTTGACCGAATTATTTTTGCGGGGTTTGTGCCGGATGAGGAATTGGGTGTTTTTTATCAAAACGCCGCGCTTTACATTTTTCCGTCCCTCTGTGAAGGGTTCGGGCTGCCGGCGTTGGAAGCGATGAGTCAGGGCGTGCCGGTGGTGGTATCAAATGCTACCTCGTTACCCGAAATCTTGGGCGAGGCGGCAATTTATTTTAATCCGTTAGACCCCGCTGATATAGCCGAAAAACTGAATCAAGTGTTGTCCGATGGAAATTTGCGTCAAAATTTAATTGTCAAAGGTTTTGAACAGATAAAAAAATATTCCTGGCGGAGGATGGGGGAAGAAACATTAAAAATTTATTCCGGTATTAAACTTGAATAAATTGCGGGTTTATGTAAGAATATAAACAAAGGTTCTTACTATCTAAAAAGGAGGGCATGCCATGTTATGCAAATGCGGTCAGGAAGCCGGGGAGTCGCAATTCGTGAGTTTCGAGTATGCGGGTTTGAAATTTAGCCATATGGCCAAAGATTCAAACACTTGTTTGGAGTGTCTGAAAAAAGAGAAAGCTGCAATCTTTGAAAAATATGGCCGGGATGTCGTTTTTATTAAGGACGGCAGAATCAAGGTTAAGTGGGAGCTTTTCAAGGAATATCCCTTTGGAGACGAAGCTGAAATTTCCAAGCGGAACAGATATACTCGGATCTTGGAATGGCTGAGTATTCTTTCAACGCGGCGGTCGGGGAATTTTGTTTTTGAGCCGGATCATCTGAATATCCGTATAGCCTATACAGCCAAGTACGCTTTCATGCGCCTGGCTGATGCCATTGAATACGGGCGTTTGGTCTGTGCCAATAGGCCCGAAAACTGGGTGATAAATCTGGTCTTTGAAAAAACGTTGCTGAGTAAGGAGGGTGTGCTGGGACTAACTTAGAACCCGGCGATTAGAGCATTAGCAGGCGGAGTAATATCCGCCTCTTTTCTTTTTGTGGATTAAAGAAATTTTTGGCTGTGGTATAATAGAAAAGCAATGGGTTATCAGAAAAAAAATAGCCGAATGTTTGATGTGCGGCCGGGTCAGCAGCGCGGTGATTTTTTGTTTAAACCAGAAGCTGAAAATCAGCCGGTTTTGAATTTGCTTCCATCAAAAGAAAGGTCTTGGCGGGAGGAAGTTCTTAATTCCGTCAAAACTATTAACCTTCGGGAAAAACAGCCGCTGAAGTTTTTGCCAAAAGAAGTGGCAGTTAAAAAAAGAAGGGGACGACCTAAAAAAACGGCCCCGGCGCCGCCGAGCGCCAGATTGTTCCAGGCGGTTGCGCCGTCAATTCAGGATTTTGTTTCTGGCCAGCCGTCAATTCTTGAGGGCCTGGAAATTTCTCATCCCAGCCGCGAGGAAATTTTGGCCGTTTTTGAGGAGATAGAAGAAATTAACCAATATTTAAAGGAATATGGGCTGGGAAAAAGCGAAGACAAAGTTGAAAAAATAGAACAAATACTTAGTGAACCAGAACAAAATTTAATTGAACAGCAATCAGTGGCTATAGCTTCGGCTGATTTGCCTGAATTTGAATCCGTCACTTGGGAAGAGCCGGAAATTCCGCTGTGGGAGTCCGAAAAAGAAGACATATATTTTTCAGCATCGCCGGCCGGGGAGCCGGCAGAGGAATCAATTGAAGTTCTGGCTGATTTGGAAATTAAGGAAGAGCAAAAGCCGCCGGACGCTTCAAATCAGTGGTTTCAAAAGCTGACTAATTTTTTTTCTTGGCCCGGTTTTGCCGTTAAGAATTTTGAAACTGCGGCCTTAATCCCGGCCAATTTCAAAAAACGCTCTTTGGTCATATCCGGCCGGCGACAAAAATACGGTTTTCTCAAAAAAGGAATATTTTGGCGCGGAGCAGGATTTGCCAGCGCTGGCTTTATTATATGGCTGGTAATTTTTGGCATGTCGCTGGCCGGTCAGGGTTTGCTGGCCAAAGGCAACATTTTAAGTTCGGCTTTGCAGGCGTATCAAGCGATGCTGGCGGCTAAGGATTCGGCGTCGCGTTTTGATTTTTCCGGCGCCCAGGTTAATTTTGAAGAGGCCTATCAGAATTTCTGGCAGGCCCAGCAGGAATTAAATAAAATGGGGCGCTCTTTGATTTATGTTTTGGAAAAACTGCCGGGCGGCTCGGCCGTCGGGTCGGGTGCGGCGCTGGTGGATGCCGGTGAAAATCTGGCTAAAGCCGGCAACAGTTTTGCCAAAATTGCCGGCATTTTTGTCTCCGAAAATTTGGGCAGTTCGCTGATTTCGGGCAGCAGCTCGTTTACACAAAAAATTATTGAGGCGCAACAGGAGATTGCCAGCGCGCAAAAAACCCTGGCGCTAGCCAGTGAAGATCTAAATAAAGTTAACTTGACCGATTTGCCTGTTGATATGCGCGGGCCAGTTGATGGTTTGAAACAAAAAATGCCGGTTGTCGCCCAAGCCGCTAGTCAGCTTAAAAACTGGAGCAGCGTGTTTCTGGAAATTTTGGGCCATCAGAAACCTAAAAAATATTTGCTGATTTTTCAAAATAACTCCGAGGCCAGGCCGACCGGCGGGTTTATCGGCACCTACGGCGTGGTTGATTTGGACGAAGGAAACATCAAAAATCTTTTTATTGACGGCATTTTCAATTTAGACGGCCAGCTTTACGAAAAAATCATTCCGCCCAAGCCCATTCAGAAAATTTCCACGGCCTGGTCAACGCACGACGCCAACTGGTTTGCGGATTTCCCGACTTCGGCTAAAAAAATTCTGTCTTTTTATGAAAAAGCGGGCGGCGCCACGGCCGACGGCGTGATTTCGTTGACGCCTACAGTCATTGAAAGATTACTGGCAATAACCGGGCCGATAGAGATGCCTGAACATGGCGTGACCCTGAACCAGAATAATTTTATGGATGCGACGCAGTATAAAGTTGAAGTTGATTATGACAAGGCGCAAAATCAGCCAAAAAAGATTTTGGCTGATTTTGCGCCTAAATTCCTGGATAAATTAATGGGCGCCCTGCCGCAAAATTCCCATCAGATTTTGGATATAATGTTTCAGGCGTTGCAAGAAAAACACATTTTGTTTTATTTTTCCGACGCGGCTTTGCAAAAAGTTTTTGAGGAACAGGGCTGGGCCGGCAATATTTTGTCAACCGACAAAGATTATTTGAGCGTGGTCAACACCAACATCAACGGTTTTAAAACCGACAAAGTGGTGGAACAAAAAATTGAACATCAATCGGCCGTGCAGCCGGATGGCGCCATCATTGACACCGTAAAAATCACGCGCGCGCATCAGGGCGGCCAAAGCCAATATGATTGGTACAATCGCGTCAATGCCGATTATCTGCGCGTTTACGTGCCGTTGGGCTCAAAATTGCTCTCAGCCCAGGGACAGACGCTTGAGGCCTATAGCGCGTCGGTTGATTATCAAAAATTGGGCTTTCAAGCAGACAGCGATGTGGCGGCGCAGGAGCAGAATATGACAGTTGACCCAAATTCAGGCACGCAAATTTTTTCTGAATCAGGCAAAACCGTCTTTGCCAACTGGGCCTACGTCAGCCCGGGCGAAACCGTGGAGATCACTTATCAATATTTGCTGCCGTTTAAGTTAAATTTAGCGGCCGATAATTTCAGCTGGAGTTTATTGGCGCAAAAACAATCGGGCAGCACGAGCAGTCAATTTGAAAGTATTTTACAATTACCCCGGGAATTCAAAATCAACTGGCAATATCCGGCCAATCTGCAAATCTCCGGCTCGCAAATCAAATTCAGCGGCGATTTGAAGGTAGATAAGTTTTATGGGGTGGTGTTGGGAAAATAAATTTAAATAGCTAAAAATTATGGAGCAAGAATCGAAATTAATAAATGCAGAAAATACACCAGAAAAAAATTTAGAATATCCAGCAACGATTACCCAAGATCATTTCTGGAGAGGGCTTAAAAAAGGGAAATGGGAAAATCTTACAGTAGAAGAGACAGAAAAAGAGATTCATTTAATTGTTGAGAAACAGTTCGCAGCTTATAAACCCATGACACCCCTGACAGCAGAAGAAGCACTCTATTTAGAGCTAATGTTTATTAAACAGATTAGGATGGTTACTGAAAAGAATGAAAAAAAAGAAGCATTGGTAGAGGATAGGTTTATTTATCTGGAAGATTTGAATCTGGACATAAAAGAAATGCCCAAAGAATTAAAAGGGCTGGGAAAAGAGACTTTTATTGACCTTGATAAAGAAAATGACCGAAGATCTTTAGATTTTTTATTGAAATACAAAGATTTAATCTTGAATAATGAACGAAAAATGAAATTATTATCTGACCCGAAAATCTGGCACGAATCCTGGATTAGATACGGAAATACTACAGAGGGGTTAACTTTTCAAGGCATAAGGAGCTTATCTGAATATGGTTTTGAAGAGGAAACATTCAGTCAAATAACTAATAAAATAAAGGAAAGTACTGGACGCGATAAACTTCGTATGCTCGATCTTGGCGGAGCGTCAGGCCGGGCTTTGCATCAGGCAAAAGAAATTGACCCGACTTTGGAGATATTTAATTTGACCATTGATGAAGAACCGACAATGTTCCCTGTTGATCATTTTTATTTAATACCAGCCGAAAGAATGCCCGACGAGTTGGAGGAACAAATAGATTTTATTGTATCAAGAACAACTTTTCGTTATCTCATGTATCCTGATTTGGTGTTAAAAAATTTAGTAAAGGCTCTTTCAGTCGGCGGTTATGCTGATTTTGTCTTTAGTTCAGAACGTTCGGCAAATAAAAATTTAAGAGATTTGGAAAAAAGGGTTCGCGAAGGGCTTCTTTGGATAAAAGATTTAGAAAAGAAAGGCTTTTTGGAGACCGATATTCCAGAGGAAGAAAATTATGCAGAATATATGAAAAAAAAGGATTGGCCTGGCGATTTCAGCAGATTTAATAGGGGTACGGTTGGTCATTTCCACATAACTAAAAAGAAGAGTCTTCAAGAAACTTTGAATGCTTAGCAGGCTCTTAAATCAAATTCAACAATGATTTGAAGACGGATGAGTTCTATGGTATGGTTTTTGGACACTAATGTTTAAATTTTTCACCAACAAAATTCTCAACGGCCAGTCGCGAACCATTACTTCGGCGGCGATTGTTTTGGCCGTGGCCACACTGGCCAGCCGTTTTTTGGGTTTGCTGCGCGACCGGCTGCTGGCCGGGCATTTTGGGGCTGGCGACACGTTGGATATCTATTACGCGGCCTTCAGAATTCCCGATTTAGTTTACAATCTTTTGATTTTGGGGGCGCTTTCGGCCGGTTTCATTCCGGTTTTTATCAGTTTGTGGAATAAAAATGGTGAAGACGATAAAGCCGCCTGGCGTTTTGTCAGCAGCATTTTAAATATTTTGGCGGTGGCCATGCTCGTTTTGGGCGGCATTTTTTTTATTTTCGCGCCCTATTTGATGAAATTTATCACGCCAGGATTTGGCGGCGAAAAACTGAATTTAACGGTGCAGATGAGCCGTCTGATGTTTTTGAGCCCGATACTTTTGGGCATCAGTTCGGTCTGGGGCGGCGTGCTGCAAAGTTTAAAAAGATTTTTTGTTTTTTCACTCACGCCGATTTTTTATAACTTGGGAATAATTTTCGGCATTTTATTTTTGGTGCCGCGATTCGGCATTTTCGGCTTGGCTTGGGGCGTGGTGCTGGGGGCGCTCCTGCACATGGCAATTCAGCTGCCGACAATCTTGAATCTGGGATTCAGATTTCGTTTATTTTTTGATTTAAAGGACGAAGGAGTCAGGAGGTTGAGCTTGGTGATGATTCCCAGAATTTTGGATTTAGCCATTTCCCAGCTTAATTTCGTGGCCATCACCGTTTTGGCTTCGGGTTTGGCCGCCGGCAGTTTGGCGGTTTTTAATTTGGCCTATAACATCTGGGGTTTTCCTTTGGGAATTTTCGCCGCGCCTTTGGCCATTGCCGCTTTTCCGACGTTGGCTCAAAATGTGGCGGCCAAAAGCCATAAAATTTTTGCGCAAAATTTCTCCGCCACTTTCCGGCAAATTTTATTTTTGATAATACCTTCCAGCGCCCTTTATATCGTTTTGCGGGCGCAGATTATCCGGGTAATTTTGGGCACCGGAAAATTCAATTGGACCGATACCGTCTTGACGATTAATACCTTGCAATTTTTGGCTTTAAGTCTTTTTGCCGAGGCGCTCAATCTCTTGTTAATCAGAAGTTTTTTTGCCCACCAGGACACCAAAACACCTTTGTGGCTGGGATTGATAAGTTCTGTTTTTCGCATCGGCGGCGCCTGGTTTTTTTCCAGATATTTGGGAGTGGCGGGCTTGGCTTTGGGCTACGCCTTGGGCGGAATTTTTTTGTTTTTGCTTCTTTGGATTTTCTTGAGGAGAAAAGCGGGCGGTCTCAACGAGCGGGAAATTTTAAAAAGCAGCGGGAAAATAATTGTGGCTTCGGCGGTCGCCGCCGCCGCCGCTTATTTAAATTTGCAAATACTGGCGGAATTTCTTAACACGCATTCGTTTGTCGGAATTTTCACCCAGGGTTTGATTGCCGGCCTGGCTGGAATAATCGTTTATTTTTCAGCCGGTTTACTGTTGCGCTCGCCGGAAATGTGGACATTTTGGCGCTCGCTCAAAAACCGCCTGCCTTTTAAATCCGTGGCGCCGGATAAGGAAATGATTCAGGATTGATTCCGTTGGAAGTTTAACCGAGTTCTGTAAAATATTTTTATGAATGGCGATTTACCCCGCACCACAGGCGTACGCCTGTGGTGCGGGGTTTACCTGTGGCTCGCTTTTGTAAAACCAGATAGTATTTCAATAAACTTCTAACGGGGTTGAAAAAGTGCTAAATTTATGGCAAAATTTAATCACCCTTTTGGGTGATTTTTCTATGAGCAACATTCGAAACTTCTGCATTATTGCCCACATAGACCATGGTAAGTCCACTTTGGCGGACCGGTTTTTAGAATTGACCGGCACGGTGGAGAAGCGAAAAATGCGCGAGCAGTATTTGGATCAGATGGATTTGGAGCGGGAGAGGGGAATCACGATAAAATTGCAGCCGGTGAGGATGGAATACACTATAAATCCGAAATCCGAAATCCGAAATCCGAAACAAATCCCAAATCCCAAATCCCAAATCCCAAACACGGGTTTAGGATTTAGTGCTTCGGATTTAGAATTATCAAATTCAAAATTTATTTTGAATTTGATAGACACGCCGGGTCACGTAGACTTTTCCTACGAGGTTTCGCGTTCCTTGGCCGCGGTGGAAGGCGCGATTTTGTTGGTGGACGCGACCAAAGGGGTGCAAGCGCAGACCTTGGCCAATTTATATCTGGCCCAGCAGCAGGGATTAGTAATTATTCCGGCGATTAATAAAATCGATTTGCCGGGGGCGCGAGTGGCCGAGGTGGAGGAAGAAATCAGGAATATTTTGGGTGATGGTAAAATCCCCCCCAACCCCCCTTTTACAAAGGGGGGAGAAAAGAATGGAAATTTTACAAAGGGGGGAGAATTCGAAATCTATAAAATATCCGCCAAAGAAGGCACCGGCGTTGAAGAATTACTGCGGGCGGTAATTGAAAAAGTGCCGCCGCCCAAAGGCGATTTTCAAAAGCCGCTGCGCGCTTTGATTTTTGATTCGGCTTACGATATTTACAAAGGTGTTTTGGCTTATGTGCGAATTATGGACGGAGAGGTTAAGCGGGATGAAAAAATTGTTTTTATGGCTTCAGGGGCGCAGGCTGAGGCACTGGAGGTGGGAATTTTTAAGCCCGAATTGCAAACAGCGCAAAAATTATCAGCCGGCGAAATTGGCTATCTGGCCACTGGATTAAAAAATGTATCATTATGTCGGGTTGGTGATACCATCACTGCCGTCTTTGCGAGGAGCGAGCCGCGTAGCGGCGAGCGGCGAAGCAATCCCGTAGAAAACAGCAGGATTGCTTCGTCCGTACGGGCTCGCAATGACATTGTTCAGTCCTTGCCTGGCTATCAGGAACCCAAACCAATGATTTTTGCTTCTCTTTATCCGGCGGCCGAAGCGGATTTTGACCATCTGAAAGATTCCTTAAATAAACTGAAGTTAAGCGACGCCTCACTGGTTTTTGAGCCGGAGTCATCGGAGGCGCTGGGGCGCGGGTTTAAATGCGGGTTTTTGGGTATGTTGCACCTGGAAATTGTCAGCGAAAGATTGAAGCGAGAATATGGTTTGAAATTAATTGTCACCACACCCAGCGTTGTTTATCGGCTGAAGGAAAAAAACGCCAGCGCGCAGAAAATAATTTATTCGCCCCGGCAACTGCCCGATGCCAGCAAAATTGAGGAAATTCAGGAACCTTGGATACTGCTGGAAATCATCAGCCCGAATGAATATCTGGGCACCATAATGAAGCTGTTTCAAAGCACCGGCGGAATTTACGCCAATACCCAGTATTTGGGAACGCAAAGAGTAATAATTACCTATGAGGTGCCGCTTCGGGAAATCATAGTTGATTTTTACGACAAATTAAAAGGCGCAACGGCTGGCTATGCTTCAATGAGCTATGAGTTATTAGATTGGCGGCCGGGCGATTTGGTTAGTTTGGATATTTTGGTGGCCAGCGAGAAGGTGGAGGCTTTTTCGCGGATTGTGCCGCGAGCCAAAGCCACGTCCGAAGGCCGGGCAATTGTTGAGAAATTAAAAGAAGTTTTGCCGGCTCAACTTTTCACAGTGGCGTTGCAGGCGGCCGTGGGCGGCAAAATTTTGGCGCGTGAAACGATTAAAGCGCACCGCAAGGATGTGACCGGCTATCTTTATGGCGGAGATGTGACGCGCAAGCGCAAATTACTGGAGAAGCAGAAAAAAGGGAAAAAGCGGATGATGCAGAGCGGCAAAGTCAATATTCCGCCGGAAGTGTTTTTGAAGATACTTAAAAAGTAACTACAGATTACAGATTAGTACAGATATACAGATGAGAGCCTCGCCTTTTTAAAGAGGAAGGAGTCACTAAATCTGTATATCTGTAAAAAATCTGTAATCTCGTAGCTAAATAAAAAAACCGTCTTTTTGGCGGTTTAGGTTCAAAAATCGGTCTGATTTTGCTATCATCAAAGCAGCGGGGCGATTAAGAATATCACCATGCTGAAAACCACCACCACCGCGACAATTATCCAAAAAATTCTTAAAGCTTTTTTGTTTTTAGTTAAATCCATAAATTTGCGGTTAAATTAAAATTACGATTTCCATTATCATTATACTAGAAAAATGGCGGAAAACAAGCTAAAAAGAATTTTTTATTCCAAGGCGATGATTTTTGTTTTACTTTTAGCTTTTATTTGGTTAAGCATCACTTTGGTTAGAGCAACTTATAAAAAGTATCAACTGGATCAGGAAATTGTTTCGGTCAAAAATGAAATGGAGAAATTGGATAAAAAAGGCCAGGAATTGAATCAAATGTTGGATTATTTCAACAGCCAGAATTCCCTGGAAAAAGAAGCCAAGGAAAAGCTTAATTTGAAAAAAGAGGGAGAGACGGTAGTGATGATTAATGAAAATTCTTTTGCCCAAGAAGCCGCGATTCTGCCGGTGACAACCACCGCCCAAGGCGATGATAATTTCGAGAAGGACGAAAATAATTTAATCAAGTGGTGGAAATATTTTTTTGTAAGATAAGTGGTATTCTACGGTGCGTTACGAATTGATACGAATCCTGACGGCCACAATTTCAAAAATGGTGTTTACGACTAAGTGGCGGGCCGCCTCGCGAATAAATACGAATGCCATAAGGCAGATAATTACTGGATTAGTTGAGCGGCTCAACACAACCTTCCTTACCCCGTTAAATTTTGCGGGTATGGTTCAGTGGTAGAACATGTCCTTCCCAAGCCCCGCACTAAATTTGGAATGTTATGCGGGCGTAGTATAGTGGTAATACGTGACCTTCCCAAGGTTAAGCTGTGGGTTCGATTCCCATCGCCCGCTCTGTAAGAGCTTTCCAAATTTTAGTGTCGGGGCAAGGATAGGATGCGGGTTCGATTCTCGCTACCCGCTCACTAAGCAAAATTTTTTGCGGGGCCAAGGTCGAGAGGCGAGTTCGATTCTCGTATCCCGCTCAAAATAATCCAATAATCTTCTCGTTAGGTAAAAACAGTGATATTATAGGTAGTAAATAATTAAATACAGTACTTACGCACTTCCATAATTTGCCTTATTTAAGCCAAAAATCTGGTAAAATCCTACCTTATCTATAAATTTGACCTTACGGCACTAATGGCTTATTAAAGCCAAATTATTAATGTAATGCCTAATATCAAGGTTTATAGATTCATTTAGTAGATAGTCAATTTGCGGCTTATATTAGGCATTTATTTGAGATGCGTAACTCCTGTTAAATATATATTATGGAACGAACATTAATTAATCAAGTCAGTCAAAATTTAGGCAAAGAGATTTTAATTAAGGGCCGGATAATAAGTTTGCGCCAAATGGGCGGGATTGCTTTTGCGTTGGTGCAGGACTATTCGGCTGCGATTCAGACGGTCTGGGAGAAAGAAACCGAGGTAAAAATGGGCGACGCGGTGGAAGTCGTCGGTTCGGCGAGAAAAGATGAGCGGGCCAGGGGCGGCTATGAAGTTGTGGGAAAAGAAATGAAGATCGTGGCCAGCAGCCTTGAAGAATACCCTTTTGATTTGTCAAAAAGTATTTTGAATCTTCAGCTGACCACGCTGCTGGATAAGCGAACTTTATCGCTGCGCCATCCCAAAATTCAGGCGATTTTCAAACTTTACGATATTTTATTGCGCAGTTACGACGAAATAATGAGAGAGGAAGGATTTACCGAGATTAAAACGCCCAAACTACTGGAGGCGCCGTCTGAGGGCGGAGCTAATTTTTTTAAAATACAATATTTTGACCGGAACGCTTTTTTGGCCCAAAGCCCCCAGTTTTATAAACAAATAATGGTCGGCGTTTTTGAGCGGGTTTTTGAAATCGGTTCGGTTTTTCGCGCCGAGCCGCATTTTACCACGCGCCACGTCAATGAATATATCAGCTTGGACGCCGAGATGGGTTTTATTGAAAGCTATCAAGACGTGACGGCGATGCTGACCAAAGTTTTGCGGAAAATTTTTGAGACGCTGGCCGCCAAGGGCGGAGAATACCTTGAATTATATGACGTCAAAGCTTCCGAAGTTCCGGCAGAGATTCCCCATGTTAAATTGGCGGAAATTGAAGAAATCATTAAGAAAAAATATAAATATACCGTGCCAGAAGACACGGACATTGACCCGGAAGGCGAACGGTTGGCCTGCCGATACGCCAAGGAAGAATTTAATTGCGATTTTATTTTCCTGACGCATTATCCCTGGAAATACCGGCCGTTTTACACCATGCCCAGCCGCGAAAATCCGGAAGAAACCTACGGCTTTGACCTGATTTTTAAAGGCACGGAACTGGTGACCGGCAGTCAGCGTATTCATTTATATGATGAACTGGTGGCCAATATGAAAAAGAAAAATATCAAAAGCGACAACCTGGAATTTTATATGGACGTTTTTAAATACGCCTTGCCGCCGCACGGCGGCTGGGGCATGGGTTCGGAACGCTTAATCCAGCAGGTTTTGGGTTTGAAAAATGTCAAAGAGGCGGTGTTATTTCCGAGGGATGTAAAAAGATTAAGTCCGTAAGCCCATGCCATGAATTCAGAGGAAAACAGAAAAAGAATAATAGAATATTATAATTACACCCTGCCTTTTTATAAATTTTTTTGGCATAAAGGTAAAAGCCACGCGATACATTACGGATTTAATGAAGATGGCACCAAAGATGTTACATTGGGGCAATTAAATTTTAACCGCTTTTTGGCAGATCAGATTAATGTCAAAAAAACGATTTGATTTTAGACGCCGGTTGTGGAATAGGAGGCAGCGCTATCTGGTTAGCAAAAAAATATGGCGCACGGGTAATTGGCATTACCTTGAGTGATAATCAATTGAGGCAAGCGCAGCAGCTTGCTCAACAAGAGCAAGTTGCTGATTTAACTGATTTTTTTATTAAAGATTATTTAAATACTGGTTTTCCTGACGAGGCCTTTGATGTTGTTTGGGCAGCCGAAAGCGTCTGCTACGCCGAAAGTAAAATTGACTTTTTGAAAGAGGCCTTCAGAATTTTAAAAAATGGCGGCCGGTTGATTATCGCAGACGGTTTTTTAAAAAGAGAGACTAAAAACAAAGAAGAAGAGCGATGGTTTAACGTTTTTATAAAAGGGTTGGCTTTGTCCAATTTGGCTAAAATTGATGAATTTGGCGAGGATTTGAAAAAAGCTGGATTTAAAAATATGAAATATTGGGACAAGACCGAAGCTATAAAGATTTCTTCAAAGAAATTGTATCTGATGTGTCTTTTTTGTTTACCTTTTTTAAAGGTGATTGAGTGGCTAAGGCTTACACCTAAATTATTAACCGATAATGGTTTGGCCGGCTTAGCTCAGTACAATATGGTTAAAGAAGGACTGGCTGGTTACGGCGTTTTCTATGCAGAAAAATAATGATTATTTTTGGTGTCAAATAAAAATTTAGATTAATCATACTAAGCCGGAGTAGCTCAGTGGCGGAGCAATGGTTTCGTAAACCATAGGCCGTGGGTTCGAGTCCCACCTCCGGCTCTTTTTTTATTGTTTTTTTATTTTTTTTGTGATAAAGTAATAGAGACAAATATGCCATCTTACGTTGAATTCAAAAAAAGACTGCAAGATTTAACCGACCGCGTCCAAAAGCTCGCGGACCGTCTTTGAATTGGCTAAAAAAGAAAAAAGAATTGCGGAAATTGAGGCAGCGATGCAGGAGCCGGCGTTCTGGCAGGAGCACGAGCGGGCCAATAAATTAAATCAGGAATTGACCGAGTTGAAAGAAGAGCGCGAAAAATGGGAAAAAATTGGAAAGGATTTGGCGGATTTGGTAGAATTACTTGATTTGGCAGAAGTGGAAAAATCTCCCCCAACCCCTCCTAAAGGAGGGGAGTCAGATTTGCAGAAAGAAATTGAAAAAAAATATTTGGAGCTTGAAAAAATTGTCAGTAAAGAGGAGCTGAAAATTTTCTTTTCGGGGCCATACGATAAAAATAATGCCCTGCTGGCCATTATGAGCGGCGCGGGTGGGACAGAGGCGCAGGATTGGGCCGAAATGTTATTGCGGATGTATTTAAGATTTGCCGAGCGGCGCGGTTTTAAAGCCAAAGTGGTGCATATTCATGAAGGCCAGGAAGCGGGGATTAAAAATGCGACCGTGGAAATCAGCGCGCCCTACGCTTACGGCACGCTGAAAAACGAATCGGGCGTGCACCGTCTGGTGCGGCTGTCGCCTTTCAACGCCAATAATTTGCGCCATACCTCGTTTGCTTTAGTGGAAGTGCTGCCGGAAATTGAAGAGGTGGCTGAGATAAAAATTAATCCGCCGGATTTGAGAGTTGATACCTATCGTTCTTCCGGCCCGGGCGGGCAATATGTTAACAAGACCGAATCAGCCGTGAGAATCACCCATATGCCAAGTGGCTTAGTCGTGGCTTGCCAGTCGGAGCGTTCGCAAGGGGCAAACAAAGCGACCGCTATGAAATTATTGGTCAGCCGGCTTTATGCGTTGGAGCTGAAAAAAAAGGAAAAAGAGATTGCCGGTTTGCGCGCCGATATTCAAGTCAGCGAGGGCACGGCCGAGTGGGGTTCGCAAATCAGAAACTACGTTTTGCACCCCTATAAACTTGTCAAAGACCTGCGCACGGGCATAGAATCAAAAGAGCCCGATGAAGTGCTGGACGGAAAATTGGATGAGTTTGTGGAAGCGGAAATAAAAATTCACAAAACACAAAACATATAACATATAACAAAAAGCCGCCGATTGATTTGTTACATGTTATATGTTACATGTTATATGTTACATGATTGTCTTCCAAAACGTTTCCAAAATTTACGACGGCTGCATCGCCCTGGATAAGATAAATTTTGAAATCAGGCCCAGTGAGTTCGTTTCCGTGGCTGGGCCGTCTGGGGCAGGCAAATCAACGCTGCTCAAACTTTTGATCGGCGAGGAACGGCCCAGCAAAGGCAAGGTCTTTTTGGACAAGCAGAACATCCATTTAATTCAGGAAAGGGACTTGCCGAAATTACGCCGTAAAATTGGGATGGTTTTTCAGGACTTCCGCTTGCTGCCCGACCGCACGGCCTATGAAAACGTGGCTTTCGCCATGGAGGTGGTGGGCGCCGCCGAAAAGGAAATCGGCCGAGATGTGCCCCAGCTCCTGGAGCTGGTCGGTTTGGCCGACAAATTGAACCAATTTCCCCATCAGCTTTCCGGCGGCGAAAAACAGCGCGTCGCCATCGCCCGCGCCCTAATCCATCGGCCCTCGGTCATTTTGGCGGACGAGCCGACCGGCAACCTGGATTTGCTGAACACCTGGGACATCGTCCGCCTGCTGACAAAAATCAATGAGCTGGGCACGACAATTATTTTAGCCACCCACGACCGAGAGATAATTAATACTTTAGGGAGAAGAGTGGTAACTTTGGATAAAGGAAGAGTGATTAGGGATGAGGAGAAGGGGAGATACATACTTTAAAATTCCAAATCACAAATTCCAAATTCCAAATAAATTCCAATTTTCAAAATTAGAAACCCGTTTGGAATTTTGAATTTCGGTCATTGAGTATTATTTGGGATTTGGCCCGCCTGCCAAAGCCAATAGAGATTAGCCGATAAAGAAAAAGAAGGCAAACTTAAAGGTAAAAAAATATCTTTTCAACAACTCACTTTGGCTATTGGCGGGCAGGTGCTTGGAATTTGAGATTTAAAAATTTATGTTCAAAACAACCTTATGGCGCATCGTTAAATCCGGCTGGCAGGGTTTCTGGCGCAATTATTGGCTTTCCACCGCCACGGTGGCCGTCATGATTTTGGCGCTGTTTGTTGCGGCCACCGTGACTTTATTTAACGTGATGACGCAGGCGGTGGTGGCCAATTTGGAAAATCGGGTTGACATCAGCGTTTATTTCAAACAGGATACGGACGAGAAGAAAATTTTGAGCATCCGTCAGGAGCTGGTTGATTTGGATGAAGTAAAAAATGTTGATTATGTTTCCCAGGAGGAGGCCATAAAAAATTTCCGCGAGCGGCACAAAGATAACCCCGTGCTGCTGCAAAGCTTGCAGGAATTAGATCAAAATCCTCTTGAGCCAAGCTTGAATATCAAAGCGCATTTTGCTTCCCAATACGAAACCATCGCCAATTATCTGTCGCAAGACAGGTTTCGGGGGGTGATTGATAAAATCAGCTATAAGCAAAACAAGGAAATTATAGATAAATTGATTCGCCTGACGGGCAATCTCCGAAACGGCGGCCTGATTGTTTCTTTTTTTTTGGCGCTTTTGGCCATTTTGGTTTCTTTTAACACCATTCGCCTGACCATGTTCACCTGGCGCGACGAAATATCGGTGATGCGTCTGGTGGGGGCGGGCAAATGGTTTATCCGCGGGCCGTTTTTGGTGGAAGGCGTGATTTACGGTTTGGTGTCCGCTGGCGCCACGCTGATTCTGCTCTGGCCAATTTTATATTTTGTTTCTCCCAAAATCACCAAATTTCTGCCCGAAGTTGATTTGTTTTATTTTTATCAGGCGAATTTTTGGCAATTTCTGTTGTTGCTTTTGGCTGTCGGCATTGCTATCGGCGGCGTTTCCAGTTTGATTGCGATTGGGAGATATCTTAAAGCATAAATTTCCAATTTTCAATTACCAATTTCCAATTTTTGGGATTTGGTGTTTGGAATTTGTAATTTTTAAATATTGCGGGGTGGTGTAACCCGGTAGCACGTCAGGCTCTGGACCTGAAGATTCTGGTTCGAATCCAGGCCCCGCAGCCCTCCCGTGCGCGTACAATATAAAAAGAACTTCCCATTTAATTATGGCAAGAATTAACGATCTTAATTTAAAAAATTGGAAAGAATACGAAGATGTTTTAACAGATAGTCTTTGGATTATTGGTGAAAGAGATAAATCCGGTGCCCATACAGGGAATTATCACGGAAATTTTATTCCTCAAATCCCGAATCAACTTATGCGCCGTTTTACTAAAAGGGGTGATGTTGTTTTGGACACATTTTTAGGTGGCGGTACCACTTTAATTGAATGCAGGCGGTTGGGTAGAAATGGGGTTGGAATTGAATTAATTTCTCAGATTGCAAGAATGGCAAGAAATAACATCGCTCAACAACCCTTTCTTGACGGGAAAGTTTTTACAGATATTCTTGTTAGTGATAGCGCTAAAGAAAAGACAAAAGACAAAGTGATAGAGATTTTGAAGAATCACAATAAAGATCGAGTTCAATTTATTATTATGCATCCTCCTTATCACGATATTATTAAATTTAGTGATAACCCGGACGATTTAAGTAATGCCAAATCGGTTCAAGATTTTTCAAAGCTTTTTGGTAATGTTGTATCCAACTTTTTAGATTTGCTTGAGCCAAAACACTATTTAGCAATAGTAATCGGCGATAAATACACAAATTCTGAATGGGTGCCGCTGGGGTTTATGACGATGCAAGAAGTATTAAACCGAGATGGTCTAATACTTAAAAGTATTTTAGTAAAAAATATGGTCAATAATCGCGCCAAAAGAAATCAAGAGCATTTATGGCGATATAGGGCTTTGGTCGGAGGCTTCTATATTTTTAGACATGAATATATTTTACTTTTTCAGAAATTATGAAAATAAATAAGAAAAAACTTCCTTTTAAAGAAAAAACAAAACTGTATAAGACATTCAGTATCTTATCTGATTTAGAATGGCATTGTTCTAAACACGAATTACCAGGGACTCAACCAGCTAAAGCAGTACAAATTATTAGACAACATGGTTTTAAAACCGAAAAGAAAACAGCTTACTGTGAAAAATGTAAAGAAAAAACAGTTTATCGAAGATTGGTGTCTTTAGAGATAGAAGGTGCTCGGGTATTTACCCGTTCAAAATTACCAGAAAAATTAAAAAAAAGAATAAAAGAATACTATAAGAACGTTGATACAGTAACCCTGAGAAGCGATCTTGCAGTAGAAATTGACCATAAATTTCCGCAGGTCCGATGGGGAAGAAAAGAACCAGAAAACCCTATTGATATGAGTGACGAAAGAATTCAAGGAAGATTTATATTGTTGACTAGGGCAAATAATCTATGGAAAAGCCGGTATTGCGAAAAATGTTATAAGACAGATTTACGGGGAACTTTTCCAGGAATTAATTTTTTCTATAAAGGTGGTAGGAAATGGGATAAAAATATTAATCCCCACGATCCTAAGGGCTGTGAGGGTTGTTTTTGGTATGACCCCTTTGAATGGAGAAAAGTTCTGAATTTAGTTATTGAAAAAATCAAAAAATAGATTTTATCCGAGGCTGAGAAATAATAAAAATTACGGTAGTTATAGAGGGAGAATTTTATAAAAACATAACCACTACGAAGTATCCGCCTGCGGCGGAACTACGGGGTAAAATTTTCGCGAAAAAAAGTTCGCCCGAAAAAATTTATTTCATAAATTTAACAGGGTAAAGATTTTGTTCAGGACAGCCATTTCGCCAATTTATAAATAATTTTTAAAATTAAAAATATGCCAATACTTTATTACGTAATAATTTTTTTAATACTTCTGCTTTTTTCTTCTTTGAAAGTGGTTAAGCAATATGAAAGAAGCGTGATATTTTTTCTTGGCAAACTCACGGGTATCCGCGGGCCCGGACTCATAATTTTGATTCCGGTTTTTGAGAGAATGGTAAAAGTGACATTGCGAACCGTGACCATGAACATTCCTTCGCAAAAAATAATCACCAAAGACAATGTTTCCATTGATATCGCGGCGGTGGCATATTATCACATCGTTGACCCGCAAAAATCGGTCGTGGGAATTGAAAATGTTTATGAGGCGGTAAATCAAATCAGCCAGACAACGGTGCGAAACGTCGTCGGCCAGTTTATGTTAGACCAGCTTTTGTCGCAGACCTCGGAAATCAATACTCAGATTAAAAACGTCATTGACGCGCATACCGAGCCCTGGGGCGCGCAGGTGACGGCGGTTGAGATAAAAGATATTATTTTGCCGGACAACATGCAGCGGGCCATGGCCAAAGAAGCCGAAGCGGAAAGAGAGCGGCGGGCAAAAATAGTGGCGGCCGAAGGAGAGTTCCAGGCGGCGGCCAAACTTGGCCAGGCAGCGGATTTGATAATGGCTCATCCGATAGCACTGCAATTGCGGACGCTTCAGACCTTGGCGGAAATCAGTGTAGAAAAAAATTCCACGATTATTTTCCCGGCTCAGCTGATGACCAATGTGCAGGAGGTTTTAAAGACCGTTAAGCTGGATTCTGATAATAAAGCTTAATGAGATGGTTGCAAAACCGCTTTTAAACGAAATTTAGAATTTTTTAGCCAAGACGAGGAAGACAAGCAAAATGATTTGAGGCGTAGTTTTACTACGTTGAAAATCATTTTGCGCGGTCTGACGAAGTATTGGCTAAAAAGGGCAAATTGTAGCAAAAGGGGTTTTGCAACCATCTCAATATAGAGAATACTTGACTGGGCAGGAAAAGATTAAAAATCGGCTCCGACCGAGACGGGTCGGGCTGGTTTTGGAAAGACGTCTCAAAAAGCCCTATAATTAGCAGTGAGGGAGGAATGAAAATTTATTTTTATTTCGACCGAGCGAACCAATTGTATTTTTATATAATAGAAGTACTTTCCCCGCGCCTCCGTGCGCGGGGCTAAGCGGGAAGAAAAATGGGAATGTGGTAGACTGAAAATATGTCCGAGAGCAGAAATCGAAGGCCGATAAACTTGCCAAACAGCAAAAACTTTTCTAACCGCCGCGGTCGGATGGAGAGAAATCCCCGCCGCTCCGTCGGCGGGGTAGTTTAATACTTAGTAGCGGTCGGTTATGGACCGAGGTAGTCAGCCAAGTTGTATATCCGCCTGGCAATGTTGAAACTTCTTTTGGCATAGAAAATGAATAATTTATTGAATGTTTTAATTTATAGCTTGTTAGCCGGGTTAGCCATGATGGTGGGCGTTTACGTCGTGCGTTATTTTGACCGGCGTGCTCAAAAAGCCACGGTTTTTTTAATTAGTTTAGCGGCCGGCATTTTGCTGGCCAACGCTTTTTTTCATCTTTTGCCAGAATCAACGGCCTTAACCCCAACCTGGCCTTATTGGACCCTGGGAGCGCTGGTTGTGCTTTATTTAATTGAACATTCAATCGTCATTCATTCCTGCCGCGAGGAATCATGTCAGGTGCATGAAAATTTGGGAATCATGAGTTTAATCGGAGTCGGTTTTCATTCATTGCTGGACGGTATGATTATCAGCATTACTTTTCAGGCCAATTTTATTATTGGTCTGACTACTTCCTCAGCTATAATTTTTCATAAATTGGCCGAAGGCGGCTGCACCTACGCGCTTTTTATTTGCGACGAAAAATCTCGGTCAAAAGCGGTGTGGTTTTCCTGGTTAATTGCCCTGGCGACGCCGCTGGGCGCCTCACTCACTTATTTTTTAACCGCCAAAATTTCTAATTTTCTTTTGGGCGGATTGCTGGCCGCTGCCGCTGGCAGTTTAATTTATATCGGTGCTTCGGATTTGTTGCCGGCCACGCATAAAAAACAAAATATTTTGAATATCTTTTTGTTTCTGGCCGGTGTCGTTTTTGTTTTTCTGATCGCGCGGTTTGCTTCGTGATTTAATATATTGAATTTCGGTTATGAATATTATTGAGACCAAAAATTTAACCAAAAAATTTAACGGGCTGGTAGCGGTGGACCATATCTCTTTCGCGGTGCGCCAAGGAGAAATTTTCGGTTTTTTGGGGCCCAACGGCGCGGGCAAATCAACTACGATTAATATGCTGGCCACCTTGACCGCGCCGACCGAGGGAGAGGCGATTGTTAACGGTTTCAACGTTATTTCGCAAAGAAACGAAGTGCGCAAATCAATCGGGTTGGTGTTTCAGGATCCTTCGCTGGATGACCGCCTAACCGCCGAAGAAAATCTTTGTTTTCATGCCGAGCTTTATCAGGTTCTTAAAAAAGAACGCGACAAAAGAATTAAAGAGGTCTTAAATTTGGTTGACCTTTGGGAGCGTCGCGCCAGCATCGTTAAAACCTTTTCGGGAGGCATGAAGCGGCGGCTGGAACTCGCCCGGGGGCTGGTTCATTATCCGGAAATTTTGTTTTTGGACGAACCGACGCTCGGCCTTGACCCGCAGACGCGTTTTAACATCTGGGAATATATTTTGCGTCTGAAAAAAGAGAGGGGCATGACTATTTTTATGACCACTCATTATATGAACGAGGCGGAATATTGCGACCGCATAGCTATTATTGATGATGGAAAAATTGTAGCTTTGGATTCGCCGGATAACCTTAAAAAAATGGTCGGCGGCGATATTATTTGTTTGACCAGCGATGAAAAAGAAAAACTGAAAAACGAACTAGAGGGAAAATATCAACAAAAAATAAAAGAAGAGAACGGTACTTTAATGATGGAGGTGGCCGAGGGCAAAAAATTTTTGCCTCGTCTTTTTAATGAAATACAGACTAAAATCGATTCGGTAGAACTACGCCAGCCTACCCTGGACGATGTCTTTTTATCTTTGACCGGTCATAAAATTCGCGAAGAAGAGGCCTCGGAAAAAGAAATTATGCGCCAGCGGTTTAGAAGACGAGGCCATTAAAATCATATGCCAGGTAGTGATCCCCCACCTAATTTGCAAAATGCGGATTGCTGCTTGGAATTGAATTGTCATAATAAATATAAAATTCTTAACTTTTCTCCCGCTATAAGCGGGGGACTAATACTTGGTATGCTCAACTTTATTTTAGCCATTAAATCAATTTGGAAGCGGGAAGTTATCCGCTACCTTCGCGATAAAGCCAGAATTGCTTCCACTCTTTTTCAGCCATTGATGTTTTTAGTGATTTTTGGCACGGGACTGCGTCAGACCATGGCCGGGGGCAGTTTGGGCATTGATTTTTTGAAATTTATGTATCCGGGCATCATTGCGATGAGCGTGATGGGAGTGGCATTTTTTTCAACCATTTCAACCGTTTGGGACAGGGAATTTGGTTTCTTAAGAGAAATTTTAGTGGCGCCAGTTTCGCGCGTTTCCATTGTCATGGGCAAAATTTTGGGAGCCGTGAGCATTGCCGCAACGCAAGCGCTGATTTTACTGGTCCTGGCGCCGTTTATCGGTCTGAAAATCGGCGTTTTATTGATTTTGCAACTGTTCGTTTTTATGTTACTTTTAGCTTTCGCTATTGCCGGTTTGGGATTACTGATTGCTTCGCTCATGCGCACGACCGAGAGCTTTGGTTTTGTGATGCAGGTTTTGATTTTCCCGATGTTTTTCCTTTCGGGCGCTTTTTTCCCGCTAACCGCCGCGCCCGGCTGGATGTTGTGGCTTTCTCAGATTAGTCCGTTAACTTATGGCGTGGACGGCATGCGCCAGATAATTTTAGATGCTCAGATGAGCCACGAGGCAGTCAGTAAAATAGTTTTATACCCAATACATATTGATGTTTTGCTTTTGATAATTTTTTCTTTAATCACTATTTCGGCTGCCACCATTGTTTTTAATCGGCGGGAATAAATCCCGCACCTTGCTCGCAGTGGGGTTTTCAACCCAGCCACTGCTCGCACAAGGTATTCCAAGGTGCGGGATAAAAATATGGAGAGAAGTAATTTTGAAAAATTGGTCCAGGAGGGAGTTGAGCTAATTCCCGAAAAATTTCTGGCGAAATTGGAAAACGTGGCCATTGTGGTAGAAGATGAACCGACCGAGGAACAAAAAAAGAAATTGCGCCTGGGCGAGAAATTCGCCCTTTTTGGTTTGTATGAGGGTGTGCCGCAAACCAAAAGAGGGCCTAATTACGGTATGACTCTGCCGGATAAAATTACGATATTTCAGAAACCAATTGAGCAATTTGCGCCTGCTGATGAAGAAATCCGGCAGATTGTCAAAAACACGGTCTGGCACGAAATCGCGCATCATTTTGGGAGCGATGAGCAACGAGTAAAAGAGGCGGAAAGGAAAAAGAGGCAATAGATAGTTCACATTTAAAAATTAGGTCAGTCGCTTGACTTATGACCGCTTTGTGTGCTATGCTATTTGCATAGTTGTTTAATCCATTATTCAGGGAGGATATAGCAATGGCGGAGTTGAATCTTTTAAGAGATGGGGAAATGGTTGCTAAAATGTCATTTCCTGTGGATGGTTTTCGTTCCGGCGCCCAGAAACACAATTGGGGTGAGACCGTTCTCTACGGCTACGTTGCGAAAAATCACCCCGAGGCTCGCATCAAGGTCGAGCCGACTAGGAGCGAAGACCGACTCACCGGTATCAAGGTAGTTCTTCGTCGAGACGATGAGGAGATAACTTATATGTTGGTTGAGCCGGTCGCCAATCCGCTCGCGTTTGTAAATGTTTTTAAGATTGTAGTCAAAGTCACGCGGGGCAAGCGAGCGGATTTCGTCGAATGGAAAAAGGGGCACCCGCCGCAAATTGCGGAAAAAATTATCGGTTCCAATCCATTTGCAGCCTTGGCCGTTGTTAAGCCGGGACTGCCGAAAAAATAAATTAAAGTTTTCCTTGTTCCTTCCCGGGCCAACCCAATGGCCCGGCTTTTTTATCCCCGCACCCTATACGTAGGTACGGGGATTTGTTATCGCCAGCAGGGGTTTTTAGTAGTATAATTTAACTGGAAACATGGCACTTGAATTCCCCAAAAACTTTTTCTGGGGCGCGGCCACTAGCGCCCATCAGGTTGAGGGCGGCAATTATAATGATTGGTCAGAATGGGAGAAAGCGAACGCCGAGCGCTTAGCTGAAGAAGCGCATAAAAAATGGCAGCCCTGGCAGCAGGAAAAATTTCCGGAAATGTTTGAGCCGGAAAACTATATTTCCGGCCGCGCCTGCGATCATTACCATCGATATGAGCAGGATTTTGATATTGCCAAGTCGCTGGGCCACAACGCCCACCGTTTTTCCATTGAATGGTCGCGGATTGAGCCGGAAGAGGGAAAATTTGACGAGAAAGAAATAGAACATTACCGGCAGGTGATTTTGGCTTTAACGGCTCAACGCGTTGAGCCGTTCATCACGCTGTGGCACTGGACAAATCCTTTGTGGATTCGCGATATCGGGGGGTGGGAAAATAAAAAGACTATTGAGTATTTTTTGCGCTACGTAGCTTACGTCATAAAATTAACAGGAATAGGCGATACGGTAAAATTTTGGATTCCAATCAATGAGCCGTCAGTTTATGTTGGACACGGCTATGTGATTGGCACTTTCCCGCCGCAGGTAAAGAGTTTTGCCAGAGCCAATAAAGTTTTAAAAAATCTCATAATTGCCCATCGGCAGGCATATAAACTGATCCATAAAGAATTGGGCAACGAAGTAGCAGTCGGCGCCGTTCATAATTATCATTATCACACCCCTTTTAGGAGATGGCATCCATTAGATTTGCTGGCGACAAAAGTTTTTCATTATATTTGCGATGTCCGTTCTTCTAAATGGGCAAAGGATTGCGAAGATTTTATCGGTTTGAACTATTATTATCGCGATACGGTGAAATTTGTTTTTGGCGGCGGGCGTTTCGGCTTAATTGATATCAAAAATCCCAATAAAGAAATTTCTGATATAGGTTGGGATATCTACCCAGAAGGGGTTTATCGTATTTTGAAGGATTTAAAAAAATACGGCAAGCCGATTTATATCACAGAAAATGGTTTGGCTGATAGTAAAGATGGAAAACGCGCCAAGTTTATTAAAGAACATTTGTGCTGGATTCACAAGGCGATTGAGGAGGGCGTGGACGTACGCGGCTATTTTTGCTGGTCGCTGCTGGATAATTTTGAGTGGGACAAGGGTTTTTGGCCTCGGTTCGGGCTGGTGGAAATTGATTATAAGACGCTGGAACGGAAGATAAGACCGAGCGCGTGGGAGTATAAAAAAATTATAGAAAATCAGGCCGAGTTTACCCCGTAGTTAACGAGCAAAGCGAGTTATACTGCGGGGCGCCTGGGAGTACGCGAAAATTTGTAAAAATAATTTACTTGAGTCATCCTAAACGGAATGAAGGATCTCGCGGCTTATCCGCGCGCGCATTCGCGCGAGATTCTTCGTCCCGCTGGGCGGGACTCAGAATGACAAAATATAATGAGTTGGTTTTTATTTGCCATTGCTGGATATTTTCTTTATTCGGTCGTCACGGTGACCAATAAGTTTTTGCTGCGCCAGCCGGCAACGACCAAACCGCTTGCTTTCACTTTTTGGATCGGCGTTTTGAGCGTCTTCACTTTTGTGCTGGCGCCGTTTGGTTTGCATTGGCCCGGCTGGGGCTTGTTTGCTTACGATATTTTTGTTGGAATTACCTTTTTTCTTGCTTTGCTGACTTTTTATTGGGCGCTGGATGTCAACGAGGCTTCGCGGACCGCTTCGGTAGTCGGCGGCTTGATTCCCGTCTTCGTTTTTCCTTTCGCTTATCTTTTTTTGAATGAAAGATTAGGGTGGCTCCAGATATTGGCATTTTTTATTCTGGTTTTGGGAGGCCTTTCGATTTCTTTAAAAATAGAAAAGGGCGTATTGAAAGAAGGGCTCAGAAGTATAAAAGTTGTTTTTCTGGCAATTTTGCTGGGCGCGATTTATTGGGTGGCGGTCAAATACGCTTTTGGCGGGCAAGGTTTCGTAACGGGTTTTGTCTGGACGCGGCTGGGGCTGGTTTTGGCGGCGCTGCTGGTTTTGCTTTGGCCGGCCTGGCGGCGGCAGATTTTAAACTCTATCAAGCAAGCCACGGGTGGGTTGAGCGCTCTAATGGTTTCCAGTAAACTTTTGGCGGGGTTCGGTTCGTTATTTGTCCATTTATCCTTGTCGCGCGCCAGCGCCTCGCTAATTCAAGCATTGCAGGGAACGGAATATGTTTTTTTGCTGATATTAACCGCATTTCTTTCCAAAAAATTCCCGCAGATTTTGCGGGAAAAATTAAGCAGAGGAATTATTTTTCAGAAAATTGCGGCCGTATTGTTGATTGGCGTCGGGCTTTTGATTTTGGCGATTTAATTCTGTTGTCAATCCGGCCTTGCTTACTCGTCAAAGCTTTAGCGGCGGAGGGAGCCGGAATCTAGATTCAAATATCCGGATTTCTGCTTTTACCCAGCTTAACTGGATTTTCGCTCGCCTTGCCGAAGCCATCGGCGAAGCGCAGGCAGAAATGACAGGAATTATGTTTAAACGGATAAAAAAACTTTGGATTACGTGTTTAGTTTTATTTCTGATTTTATCGGCTGTTTTTATTTTTTTCATTCGAAAACCGGCCGGCGTCGTTGAACCGCAAGAAATAAAATGGGGCGTAGCTTTTTCAAAGTATTTTACCGAGAAGCTGGGTCTGGATTGGCAGGATACATATTCGGCTATTTTAAATGATTTAAAGCCGAAATATTTACGCCTACCGATTTATTGGCAGGACGTTGAGCCGCAGTCGGGCGTTTATAATTTTAGCGATTATGACTGGATGGTTTCAGAAGCGCAAAAGCGGAACGTAAAATTGATTTTGGTCATTGGCCGCAAAATGCCCCGCTGGCCGGAATGCCACCTGCCTGCTTGGGCTGTCTCTTTGAGCGAAGGTTCGCAGCAAACGCGGCTTCTGAAAGTTATTCCGGAAATTGTTGACCATTACAAAAATCTAGATAATCTTTATTTATGGCAGGTGGAAAATGAACCGTTTTTGCCGTTTGGCGAATGTCCGCGCTGGAGCGCTGATTTTTTGGACAAGGAAATTGAATTGGTGCGTTCGCTTGACCAGACACACAAAATTATTATTACCGACAGCGGCGAGCTGAGTTTTTGGCTGCCATCGGCCAAGCGGGCGGATGTTTTTGGCACCACGATGTATCGCGTCATCTGGAATAAATATCTGGGCTATTTTAAATATCCCTTGCCGCCGCGTTTTTTCTGGCTGAAAGCCAATTTGGTCCACCTTTTTTATCCGTCAAAAGCGATTGTTGTTTCCGAGCTTCAAGCCGAACCCTGGGCGCGCAATATGCCTTACGAAACGCCGCTGGCAGAACAATTTAAATCAATGGATTTTAATCAATTCAAGGAAAATATTGCCTATGCCAGACAAGTCGGTTTTCCGGCAGTGTATCTATGGGGAGCGGAATGGTGGTATTGGCTGAAGACAAAGCATAATGATGAACGTTTTTGGGAGGCCGCCAGAGAAATTATTAGCCCTAATTAGCAAAAAATGTTTAATTCAAAAATCAAAAATAAAAAATCAAAATTAAGGTATCCCGCTACGCGGGATGGATTATATAAAATTTTACATTTTAAATTGTCATTTTACATTTTGATTTTTGCATTTTGAATTTTTTCTTGGTCGGTTTTTAAAATTTATTAAAAGATTAAAACAAAAAATTATGTCAAAAGAATATTTTATCGGATATGACATCGGCGGCTCTTCGGTTAAAGCCGTTTTGGTGGACCCCGTTAGAAACGGCGTTTCTAACGGGGCGAGTAAAAAAATAATCAAATCATCGGTTGAGGACTTGTCTGATAATTTAGAAAAATTGTTGTTATTGGTGGTAAAAATGAAAAGTGATTTGGCGGGGGGAATCCCCATTGATAAAATTGGCGGTGTGGGCGTTGGTCTGGCTGGTTGTCTGGACAGTCAAAGAGCCAATATGCTCAGGAGTTTTAATATTAAGTATTTAGATAGTCAGCCGATTAAAAAATTGCTGGAGGAAAAATTGAAGCCCTATCCGATAAGAATAGAACACGATGTTAATTGCTTTTTGTTGGCCGAAAAAGAAATTGGTTTGGCCAAAAATTTTAAAAATGTTTTTTATCTAACTTTGGGTACCGGGATTGGCGGCGCTTATATGATTGATGGGAAAATAATTTCGGGCAGCCATGGCGCGGCAGGCGAAGCCGGACACATGATAATAAAAATCAAAAATCCCCGGCCTCGCCCCGGCTCGGCCGAGGGCGGGCAAAAATCCCCGGCCTCGCCAAGCGAAGCGGGGCGGGCAAAAATCAAAATTAATGAGGCGGAAGATCTTGAAAATTTGGCCTCAAATAAATTAATTAAAAAAATACTCGGCATCGGCTCCATTGAAGCGGAGAAACGGGCGAGAGCGGGTGACAGAAATGTCCAGCAAGTTTTTGCCCAATTGGGCAGAAATTTAGGCTTCGGCATCGCCAATATCATCAACATTTTTGACCCAGAAGCCGTAATTTTAAGCGGCGGCATTGCCCATGCCAAAGAGTTTATTTTACCTACCATAAAAGAGGGGATTGCCAAATATGTTATCTCGCCGGCCGCCAAAGAAACGAAAATTTTGTTCAGTGAATTAGGCAGGGAAGGCGGGGCGCTGGGAGCCGCCTTATTGTTTGCCAAGTAATTAATTTAATAGTGGATATCTAAAATTGGCGGTTGACTGAGCCATTTTTTTTTGCTAAAATGTTATCACTATGAAAGACAAAATCTACTTAGATTATGCCGCCACTACGCCTCTGGACAGCGAGGTTTTTGAGGCGATGAAGCCGTATTTTTTTGAAAAATACGGCAATGCTGCTTCCATTCATCAGTTCGGCCAGGAAGCGCAAGCGGGCGTGATAAAAGCGCGCCATCAAGTAGCTGATTTTTTGAACTGTCAGGCCGAAGAAGTTATTTTTACCAGCGGCGCGACCGAGGGCAACAACACCGTCATTAAAGGCATTGGCGGCAACAAAAAAATAGCCGAAAGTTTAGATGGCCAGCCCCATATCATTGTTTCCAAAATTGAGCACGAGTGTGTTTTGGGGGCCAGCGAGCGCCTGGAAAAAGACGGCGTGGCCCAGGTGAGTTATTTGCCGCCCGACCGCGACGGTCTGGTCGATTTAGAGGAGTTGCGAACCCTTATCAAACCCAACACCGTATTAATATCAGTACTATACGCCAACAATGAAATTGGCACGATTCAGCCGATAGCCGAAATCGGCAAATTTATCAAAGAATTAAATCAGAATCGGAAAAATAAAATTTATTTTCACACCGACGCGGCTCAAGCGGTGAATTATTTGGATTGCGATGTGCAAAAACTGGGCGTAGACTTGATGACACTCTCTGCTCACAAAATCTACGGGCCCAAGGGGGTGGGCGCGCTGTTTGTGCGTCAGGGAACGCCGCTGGCCAGATTATTGGACGGGGGCGAACAGGAGTTTAAATTAAGGGCCGGCACGCACAATACTCCCGGCATTGTGGGTATGGGAGCGGCGATTGCCAAAATCAAAAATCCCCGGCCTCGCCCCGGCTCGGCCGAGGGCGGGCAAAAATCCCCGGCCTCGCCAAGCGAAGCGGGGCGGGCAAAAATCAAAGATACGGAAAAGTTGCGCGATAAACTCATAGACGGGGTTCTTGATAGGATATCGCACGCTTTTTTGAATGGTTCCAGAGATAATCGCTTGCCCAACAACGCTAATTTCCGCTTTGACGGCGTTGAGGGCGAAGCAATTGTCGTGGCCCTGGATTTGGAAGGCATGGCCGTTTCCACCGGTTCGGCCTGCGCGGCGCGCTCGCTGGAGCCGTCGCACGTGCTGCTGGCCATTGGTTTGAACGCCCTGGAAACGCACAGTTCAGTGAGGTTCAGTTTAGGACGATATACTTCTGAGCAAGAAATTAGTAAAGTTTTAGCAGTTTTGCCAAAAATTATTGAGAGATTAAGAAATATCAGCGGAAATTTGAAAGGGGATGGATTGGTGGAGCGGGCGGAATTACCAAAGGATTTCGGCTGCTAAGTATCGCGAATAAAAAGCGAATTAGCGCGAATAAATAACGAATAATAAAAAATGGAAAAAATTGAAAAAACAACAGTAAACTCAACCGAGGTTCGTAAAGGACTCATGGAATATTTATCTAGGTTTGGAGAAGTGGTTGAGGATGATATCGTTAATTTAAAAAAAGAATTACCAGAAAACATACATAAAGCATTTGATAATTTGCCCGAGGAAAGAAAAATAATTTTTACCGCTATTCATAAGTTATCCCAAGAGGAGTTGGAGGGATTATTTAATCTTAGCCAAAAAGGAAGCACGAATTCAAAACTTACTTTTGCCTTTCATGATATTAATGGTGCGTTTCAATTTTTGTTGCAGACAAATAATCCCAAATACGAATTTTTTAGTAAGTATAAAAAAGAATAATTGAATTTAGCATTTTGATTTTTGATTTTAAATATATTATGTATACGAGACAAGTTATTGAGCATTTTAGAAAACCAAGCAATATGGGCAAGATGTCAGACCCCGATGGCGTGGGCGAAGTTGGTAATCCGATTTGCGGCGATTTGATGAAAATTTATTTGGCAGTGGGTAAAAATAAAAAAGGCCAAGAGATTATAAAAGACATTAAGTTTGAAACCTTGGGCTGCGTGGCCGCCATTGCCACCTCTTCCATGATAACCGAATTGGCAAAAGGCCAGACCCTTGAGGAGGCCTTAAAAATAAAATTTTCCGACGTGGAAAAATCTTTGGGTTCGTTGCCGCCGGTCAAAAAGCATTGCGCTGATTTGGCGGTGCGGGCTTTGCGGGTGGCCATTGAAAATTATAGGAGAAAGAAATGATTTTTTGTTTGAGAGAGGGCTCGGCCAGTCGCCAATAAAAAACGTGGTCGGCTCGGTGAATTATTTGGCTCGGCTGACTGTTTCGAAAAAACGCGGTCGGCTATCAGTAATAAAATAGAGCTTATACTCAGCCGCCGCTCATGTCTCGTCGCCTCTTAAAAACTTAAATCAACAAAGTGGTGGAGGCGACTGCGACATGTTTTTCTCAACAGCCAGCCTCGCCCTTATAAGTACAAACATTTTTTCGTATACCCGCCCTGCACCATTTCCCTAGATGGGTTTTAAATATCCAAGGAATATAAGCGAAGCGGCTTCACCTTTCTCAGTCGGAATGTCAAAGACCTAGGACGGAAATGGTGCGGGGTGAATAATAATTTCGTATTTCGTAGTTAAATACATGGACCAACAACAGCGCAATTTCCAAAATAAAATTATTATTATCAGCGTTATTTTTTCTTTGGTTGCCGGTTTTATAGCCGGCGGGTTGGCTTCCGATTTTTTCAACAAATTGAATTTTGGCAGTTTGTCATCTGATTCTAATCAAATCGTCCAACCGGTAAAAACAGTCAGCCAAGAAGAACAAGTGGTGAAAGTAGTCAAAGACACTTCGCCGGCCGTGGTTTCAATTATTGTCAGCAAGAATTTGCCGGTTTATCAGCAGTATTTGCAGGAAGTCAATCCTTTCCAGGGCACGCCTTTTGAGAATTTTTTTGCGCCTTTTGAAGTGCCGCAGACTCGCCAGCAGGGAACGCAAAAACAGGAAATTGGCGGCGGCACCGGCTTTATCATATCTGGTGACGGCTTGATTTTAACCAACAAACATGTGGTGGAAGATACGCAAGCGGATTACACCATTTTGACCAACGATGGCCAGAAATATGAGGCTAAGGTTTTGGCGCGCGACCCGGTGCAAGACATCGCGGTCATCAAAATTGATAAAAATAATCTGCCGGTTTTGAAGTTGGGCGATTCGGATAAATTGGAAATCGGCCAGACCGTGGTGGCCATCGGCAATGCCTTGGCTGAATTTCGCAATACTGTTTCGGTCGGCGTGGTTTCAGGTCTGCAGCGCTCCATCACCGCCTCCAACGGCTTGGGCGCTTCAACCGAGCAGCTCGAAGGAGTAATTCAGACCGACGCCGCCATTAATCCAGGAAATTCGGGCGGGCCGCTGCTGAATATTTCCGGCGAAGTTATCGGGATTAACGCCGCCATTGCCCAGGACGCCCAAAATATCGGTTTTGCTCTGCCCATTAACCAGGCGAAAAAAGATATTGGCCAGGTATTGAAAACCGGCAAAATAACTTATCCGTTTTTGGGCGTGCGCTATACCCTGATTACCCCGGAACTTAAACAGAAAGACAATCTGGCGGTTGATTATGGCGCGTTGATTATCCGCGGTCAAAACCCTGACGAAGTGGCGATAACTCCGGGTAGCCCGGCTGACAAAGCGGGATTTCAGGAAAATGATATAATTTTAGAAGTGGATGGACAGAAGATTGACCAGGACCACACTCTGTCGCAAATTATTCAAAATCATCAAGTAGGTGACACGCTCACTTTGAAAGTTTTGTCCAAAGGGCAGGAGAAAGCGCTGAAAGTGGTTTTGGGAGAGCGCTAATTTTGATTTATCGAGGGCTGGCTGACCGTTTCGAAAAAACGCAGTCGGCTCAGCCACGGTAGCACATAGTTGTCTCCAGCCGCTGCTCGGCGCTCGCCGCGCTTTAATACACTTAGAAGAAAATTTATTTATAGCGGGCGCGGCTGCCTGCCCGCCAATAACCAAAGTGAGTTGCTGATACTATAGAGTTTTTACTATTTAAGACACTTACTTTATAATATCACATAATCATTATTGGCTTTGGTAGGCGGGCGCGACGTTTTTCTCAACGGTCAGCCAGCCGTTATTCGTAATTAGTTTTAATTCGTAATTGGTAGGTTCATGCAGATAGATAAATTCACCATTAAAGCCCAGGAAGCGCTGCGCGACGCGCACAATTTAGCCAGCGAGCGCGGACAGACCCAGATTGACGTTTTACATCTGGCGCTGGCTTTGCTTTTGCAGGAAGGGGGACTGGTGGGAACGATTTTGGAAAAACTGGACGTTAACACAAATTTTTTGGAAACAGAATTGGAAAAAGAAATTGTTCGCCTACCGCGCATTTTGGGCGAAGTGCCCTTTGGCCAAGTGGCTTTGAGTCAGGATTTGGGTCGGCTGATCAATCAGGCCAGCAAGGAAGCCAAAAATCTAGATGATGAGTATGTTTCGGTTGAACATTTGCTATTGTCTATTTTTGAAATTGGCGGTCGCGCCAAGGATATTTTTAAGGCATTCGGCGTTGACAAAGGCAGTGTGGTGAGCGTTTTGGAAAGCGTCCGGGGCGGCCAGCACGTCAACGATATTGAACCGGAAAGCAAATATCAGGTTTTAGAAAAATATGCCCGCAACTTAACCAATCTGGCACGGCAGGAAAAACTGGACCCGGTGATTGGCCGCGACGAGGAAATCCGCCGGGTGATGCAGGTTTTGAATCGTCGCACCAAAAATAACCCGGTTTTAATCGGCGAGGCGGGCGTGGGCAAAACCGCCATTGTTGAGGGTTTGGCCCAGCGAATTGTGGCCGGTGACGTGCCCGAAGGCCTCAAAGCCAAAGAGTTGATTGCTCTGGATTTGGGTTCGCTGGTGGCCGGCACTAAATTCCGCGGCGAGTTTGAAGACAGAGTCAAGGCGGTGCTTAAAGAAGTTGACCGTTCAGCCGGCAAATACATTTTATTTATTGACGAACTCCATACTTTGGTCGGCGCGGGCGCGGCCGAGGGCGCCATTGACGCTTCCAATTTATTAAAGCCGGCTTTGGCGCGCGGCGAACTTCACGCCATTGGCGCCACCACGCTTAAAGAATACCAAAAATATATTGAAAAAGACCCGGCTTTGGCGCGCCGTTTTCAGCCAGTGCTGGTGGTTGAGCCCTCAATTGAAGACACTATCGCCATTTTGCGGGGCTTGAAAGAAAAATACGAGGTGCATCATGGCGTGCGCATTACCGACTCAGCCATTGTCGCCGCCGCCAATTTGAGCGCCCGTTATATTTCAGACAGATTTTTGCCCGATAAAGCGGTTGATTTAATTGACGAGGCCGCCTCGGCCCTGCGTTTGGAAATTGACAGTATGCCGGTCGAGCTTGACGCCCAAAAGCGCAGAATTATACAGCTGGAAATTGAAAAACAGGCCCTCAAAAAAGAAAAATCAAAAGAAGCGCGTTCACAATTGCACCAAGTTGAAAAGCAGCTAGCCAACTTAAAAGAGCAGTCGGCCGAAATGGAGTTGCGTTGGAAAAACGAGCACGAAATAATTGTTAAAATCAGCGAAGCCAAGAAAAAAATTGAGGCGTTGAAACAAGAGGCGGATATTGCCGAGCGGGAAGGCAGCTTGCAAAAAGTGGCTGAAATCAGGTACGGCCAGATTCCCGAACAGGAAAAAATCGTCAGAGCCGAGCAGAAAAAATTAGTTGAGGTGCAAAAAAATAAACCTTTGCTGAAAGAAGAAATTGAGGAACAGGATATCGCGCGCGTGGTGGCGCGCTGGACGGGGATACCAGTTCAGCGGATGCTGGAAGGCGAGATGGCCAAATTATCGCGCCTGGAAGAGGAACTGCACCAGCGCGTCATTGACCAGGAAGAAGCCATCGCTGCCGTGGCCAACGCGGTGCGGCGCTCCCGCGCCGGGGTGGCGGAAGAAAAACGACCCATCGGTTCTTTCATTTTTTCTGGACCGACAGGGGTTGGGAAGTGCGTCGCTCCTGATACAATTTTATTTACCAGCGAAGGCGTACTTCCAATAAAAATGTTTGTCCCTCCAAATTTGGAGAAAGACAAGAACCAAGCATTGAAATTAGAACTTTATGGAAAAGAAGGGCCGGTTTTGACTTCCCAGATTTACAATGGCGGCGAAAAGTCAACCTTAAGAATAGAGACTACTTTTGGATACGAAATAGAAGGTTCGCTGGTCCATCCTGTTTTGACTGTTGATCAAAAAGGAGAATTAGTTTTTAAAAAACTTCAACAAATTAAAAAAGGGGATTATGTGGTGCTTCAACGAAATCAGCAATACTTCGGAAAGAGCAGAGAAATAAAGTTCAATTTTAAAAAATCGCCCTATGATTATTGCTCAAAGTCAATAAAAATTCCCACAACTCTATCAAGAGAATTAGCGAGATTTCTCGGTTATCTGATAGGCGAAGGCGATACCACTCGCATTACCAAAAAAGGCAATAAGGAAATAAGATTTTCCAACTTAGAGAAATTTATCATTGAAGATGTAAAGAGCATTCTTAAAAATATTTTTGATTTGGAATTGTTTCATTATCGGAGTGATAAACCGCAGGATTATCGCATTCATAGTGTTCAACTCTGCCAATTTTTGGAGAGTATCGGGATTGGACCCCAAAAATCAGACGCTAAAGACATACCAGAAATAATTCTTCGGGCGCCTAAAGAATTTATTGTTGAGTATTTGAAGGGCTATTTCGAGGCAGACGGGAGTCCGATACCGTCAGCCCATAGAATTGAGGTCACTACTTCTTCCAGAAATATGGCAAAACAACTTCATATTCTTCTGCTAAATTTCGGTATAGTTTCAAATCTTCGAGAGACCTTTAATAAAAAAACCGGTAAATTTTATTTCCGCCTTGAGATTTTTGGAGAAAATATCGCAATCTTTTCCAGAAAAATTGGTTTTTTGACCAAAAATAAAAAAGCTCGGCTACAACTTTTGATGGATAAAAAAAGAAACCCCAATATTGATATAATTCCCCATCTCAAAGGAAAATTAGTCCAATTAAAAGAACGTTATTTTGAAGGAGGATATCATTATCATCCTGATTTTCACAGTGATTATTTAGAGAATTGGTATTCTCGAAATATTAGTTACGCGACACTCGGTTTAATTCTAAAAGAGCATCGAGTCATAGAAGATACTTTTCAGTTTTCTGTTTTAAAAAATATATTTGAGCAACACTATCTCTATTTGCCGGTTACTCAAATCACTGAGGGAAAATCCCAGGTTTATGATTTTGTTGTACCGGAAACGCACTCTTTTTTTGGGAACGGGTTTATAAATCACAATACCGAACTGGCCAAAGCCCTGGCTGAATTTATGTTTAATGACGAAAATGCCATCGTGCGGCTGGATATGTCCGAATACATGGAAAAACACGCGGTGGCGCGCATGATTGGTTCTCCTCCCGGCTACGTCGGTTTTGAAGAGGGCGGACAGTTAACCGAAGCCATCAGGCGGCGGCCCTATAGCGTGGTCTTATTTGATGAAATTGAAAAAGCTCATCCGGAGGTCTTTAATATCATGCTGCAGATTTTGGATGACGGCCGCTTAACCGACGGCAAGGGCCGGGCAGTTAATTTTAAAAACACCATTATCATTATGACTTCCAACATCGGCAACGAAATTGCCCGGCGCTATACCCTGGGTTTTTCCGACAACGCCGCCAAAAGCGAACAGCAGGAGATGAAGGAAAAAATTTTGGAGGCGCTGAAAAATAATTTCAAGCCGGAGTTTTTAAATCGGGTGGACGAAATTATTGTCTTTGACAGTTTGTCTAAAGAAAATCTGGCAGCCATTGTGGAGCTGCAATTGGAACAGGTTCAAAAACGCCTGGTCGCCAAAAAAATCAAAATCAAAGTGACGCCCGGCGCCAAGAAGTTTTTAGTTGATAAGGGCTACGACCCGATTTATGGCGCCCGGCCCCTGAAGCGTTTGATTCAGCAGGTGATTTTGGATGAAGTTGCCAAAGAAATCGTGGCTGGTCGCATCAAAGAAGGCGACAGTGTTTCCATTGAAGCGGATGAGAAGGGGATTGTGATTAAAAAATGAAATAAAAGATAAGGCAAAAATAAAAACACCCAACCGGGTGTTTTTATTTTTGCCTTCGGCGCTTGTGGATGATTTGATTGATAAAAAAGAGGGGGGGTGCTATGATTAAATAAAGTATAGTTTAGATAATATACCGGGGCATAATCGAATCTTTTAGCAGCCGATTTGCTTAATAACCAAGCAAATTTAGCGGCTGGAATTTAAAAAAATGAACAAGAAGTTACTTCTATTAATAATTAGCCTTACCATTGGGTTCAGTTTTTTCATGGCATCCGACGCGCCATTTAGCATGGTGGCGGCAGCCACCACCCCTTCCATCACTATTCTTTTGCCCAATGGTGGGGAACAAATTAGTCAAGGACAGACATCTACCATTCAGTGGTCGATGTCTGGTACCAATACAAACGATTCAGTTACTATTGATTTAATTTATCCCGATGGAAGATTTCTCTACACAATATATTATACTGATAGATTGAATACGACATCTTATAATTGGGATAGAACATCCGCAATTCAGTTAGGGCAGTATAAAATTAGAATAACTGTTTACGACCCTATAACCGCTGTAACGATTTCCGATACCAGCGATGCGCCATTTAGCATTGTGGCGGCCCCTGCCATCCAAGTGCTTTCGCCAAATAATGGAGACATATGGCAAATTGGTCAGACCTATACAGTTCGGTGGTTTTCATCATTAAAAGTATCTGGTGGAACAGTTCATTTGATTGGTACTATTAATGGAGTAGCGGTGGATAAATATTTGGGCTCTAGCGAGAGTAATAGTTTTAATTACACTGTTCCTTCTTCAATTTCTCCTGGAAATTGGACCTTGTGGGTTTGTGGAGAACTGGATTGCGCTGATAAAGATAGCGGTTTTGGGGATAGTAGACAAATTATTATTACTGCTGCCACTACTCCCATCCCTCAACCTACCATCACCGTGCTTTCGCCCAACGGCGGAGAAACGTGGCAGATTCCTTTGTTTCCCAATATCAAAAATTATGATATTACTTGGAAATCATCAAATGTGGATGCCGCTAATATCTATTTGAAATTTCCTGATGGCACCACTTGTTTTATAGCCAGTGTTGTTCCTGCTGCGGTAGGTAAATACGAAATGCCATTACAATATAACATGCCATTGCCATGTTCTGGCACAACTCGAACAATTGTACCGGGGAACTATCAAATAGCAATTTGGGGCGACAAAACAGCATATGATTCCAGCGACGCGACGTTTTCCATTGCGGCAGCCTGTCTGCCCGACGGCACTCTCATTAAAACGCCAGAAGACCCCAAGGTTTATCTGATTATTGATTGTCAGAAACAATGGATTAAAACCCAAACAGAATTTAAACAAGCGGGCTTTCAGTGGTTTGATGTCAAAGAAGTTAATTCAGCAGTGGTCCAGTCCTACGCTGATTATCTGCAGGCGACCGCCAATCTGCTGCGCGTTACTGGTCAGGATAAGGTCTATCAGGTGATTAACGGTAAAGTACTTTGGATTCCCTCTGCCGCTGCCTTTAGCAATTTAGGGCTGAATTGGGATGATATGGAAGTCGTGAGTTCCGCCATTCTTAATCAATATCCCCGAGCCAAATTGCTTCAGGTCGCCGGCGACTCCAAGGTTTATTATATTACCGAGTCCGGCTTAAAACGACACATTCCTAACGAGCAGGTTTTCAGCTCTTACAATAATAACTGGCCAGACATTGTGAAGGTGGCGCCCAGCGTACTTAATGTCTTTCCTGATAATAATTTAATTCAAGGTCAGACCGATACCAAAGTATACAAATTGGAAAACGGCCAGAAGCATTGGATAAAAACCCCCGATGCTTTTAATCGTTTAAACCTGGATTGGACAAAAATAGCGTCGGTCAACAGCACCGAGCTGGCTGCTTATCCAGAAGGAGCGCCGATAGAATAATAAGGTGGCTGCGATCAGGCAAACTAAAAATCCTGTTCAGACAGGATTTTTAGTTTGCCTTCGGCTGGCTGTTTTCTTGATATTTTGGTGTATTTGGGCTATGATAAAATTAAACGATATGTCTGCCGAATGTGAAAAAAATTATAAAAAAATATTTGCTTTCTGGGCCTTGGTTTTTTTGGTCGGCGGAATTGCCGGCATTATTTTTGGACAGCTGATTGTTCCCTGGCTGACCAATTTTCGGCCGTTCAGCGCCATCGGCTGGCTTGGTTATATCAAAAACGGGACAACTATTATCAACCGAACCGAAAAAATTTATCTGACCCAGGATTTGGCCTATCAAGAGGCGATTGACCGCGTGGTCAATTCGGTGGTGGCGGTCAGGGCCGAGCTCAATAAAAAAGTTTTGGCCGAGACCTCCGGTTTTATTTTAACCAGCGACGGCCTGATAGTCACGGCCAATTCGGTTGTGCCCAAAGCGACCGGTCAAATTTTAGTTGTCAGAGACAATAAAGAAAGCGAGGCCCAGTTACTCGGACAGGACAAAGAAAACGGTTTGGCGCTTCTTAAGCTCAGCGAAACCAACTTGCCGGTGGTCAATTTTGGCGACTCTGCTAATCTGAAATTGGGGGAAATGGTTTTTTTGGTGGGGGCGGGAACTGCCAATGAAACTTTTAGTAAATTCGCCAATGTCGGTTTTATTAAAACACTTGAGCCATTGACTTTGACCATTTCGGAGTCGCCATCAGCCAGCGGCAGCCCGCTGATTAATATTAAAGGCGAGGTTTTGGGGCTAAATTTAGTTGACAAGGAAGGGAAAATTAAAGTAGTATTGATTGAGAGAGTGAGAGAACTATTGAAGTAGAATGAAATTAACTTTCCCCGCGCCTCCGTGCGCGGGGGCATTCCGAATTGTTTGGTGAGTGGATCGTTTGGTTAATTTCCATCATAATCGGATAGCGCGATAGAGTCGGTTGGGAAATCCCCGCCGCTCCGTCGGCGGGGTAGTTTAATTCTGTTGTTCTTTTTTGCAAAGGAGGGGAAAATGGATATTAAGATTGAGTTGTGTCGCGATGGTTTTAGCTGCGTCCACTACGAGATTGAGGAAATCTGCAAAAAAATTAATGACCTCTCAATGGTCAGGGACGAAGCGATTGAGAAGTTGGAGGAGATGCTGGTTAGAATTAGAGAATTGGTCCCCAGGCTTGAAAATCTGGTCGTTCCAGCCCTGCTTAAAGGAAAACCGCTTCCTTGTCGTCAGCCCTATAGTATTTCTTGGGGCCGCTACTGCTACGACCGCGGCCTGGAGAAATTAGAAGAAGCCAAGCAGGAGAAATTGAGACGGGAAACGGCGAAAGCAAAGAAGAAATACGTGGGCTTAAAAACCCACGCCTTTTTTGTTTTTCTTTAAACATTTTTATACGATCGTGTAAAAATGTTAGATGCCGTTAGACTTGCTCGTTCTGTTATTTTTAGATAAAATGAAGACGCCTTTATGATTGACGGCGTAATAATAAAAAATCTGCAAAAAAATGAAGACGCGCGCGGCTGGCCCCGCCCATCTTTATTTATTAAGTCATCAATTAGATGCAAAATGATATGGAAGGAGTTATTATAAAAAAAATTATTAAGTTTGAAGATGGGCGGGGCTGGCTGGCTGAAGTTTGGCGCAGCGACGAGATGAATTATCAGCCGGTAATGAGTTATGTGAGCGCGACCAAGCCCGGCGTAATCCGCGGGCCGCACGAACATGTTCATCAGTCCGACTGCTTTATTTTTTTAGGTCCGGGAAATTTTGAATTGTATTTGTGGGACGCTCGGCCGGGGAGCAAAACCAGCGGGCAATATGAAAAAATGAAGATGGGCGAAAAAAATCCGGTTTTTGTTTTAGTGCCGCCGGGCATAGTGCACGGTTACAAAAACATTTCCAACCAAGACGCCTTCTGCATCAATTTGCCGGATAAACTTTACAAAGGCAAAGGCAAAAAAGAAGAAGCGGACGAGGTTCGCTGGGAAGGCAAAGCAGATTCGCCGTATAAAATCATGTAGCCACTTTTTGGCAGCAAAAAGTGGCGCAAAAACTGCGCGCGGGCATAAAGTTTTGATAAAATTGGGCTCGCCTCGCTAAATTTGCTATCCATAACGCCCCAAGCTGACGCTTGGGGCTCCACCACATCACGCAAATTTTACGCTCGGCTCGCCGCAATTTTATAACAAAACTTTTGCCATGCGCGAAAATAATTTAATTTTATATTAAAATTTAATTATGCGTAAAAGAAAAGACTATTATGAAAAAAGACAATTTTTTAGGACAAATAATCTACCCTGTCCTTGTTATCTATATTCTATATTTAGCGCTTCAATACTTTACTAATCGTACAAATTTTTGGCGATGGGTTTTTTATGGAATCGCGGTAATTATAGCTTTTGTTGGAGTTATATTTTTATGGAGAGGAATTAGAAATTGTTTAAATCAGAGACATTCTAATAAGGTTTTATCCAAATTAAGAAGTGCTGGGCAAGAAGAATATCTAAAAAATTTTATAAGCCGATTCGGTTTAGAGAATACAAATAGAGAAGGGTGGACATTTAGAAATTATAAATTTGATTGGGACAGAATCAACGATCTAAAAAAAATATTAAAAGAAAAAGAAATTATTTCAAAAGAGAAAGATATTTTTCGTCTTCTTAAATTTTATATCCAAGATAAAGAGGAGCAATTTACACGAGTAAGCATACACAAAGAGCCGCAAAAATTAGCCAATTTGACTGGCGTTGAATTTGAAAAATTACTTTATCGTCTTTTTGAAGCGATGAAATATAAAGTAGAGTTAATCGGTAAATCTGGAGATCAAGGAGGAGACCTGATTGCGGATAAGGACGGAGGAAGAATTTTAATACAAGCAAAATGTTATCGAGATTGGTCAACGGGCAATTTCGCGATTCAACAGGTTGTTGGCGCAATGAAATATTATGATTGTAGTAAGGCAATGGTGATTACAACTTCGTATTTTACACCTCAAGCTACCGCTTTAGCTAAAAGCAATAATGTAGAACTTATTCCCAGAGAACAATTGCAACAATTACTCCTGAATTTTCTGGGCGAAAGTTGGGGTTAGTAGAATTAAAAAGAGCGCCTTAAATTGAAGTGACCAGAGAACAGACATTTCAATATTCTTGAGAATATTGAAATTAAAATTTATGAAAAAAATACTTATCACCGGCGGCGCGGGTTTCATGGGAAGCAATTTTATTAAGTATATTTTAAAAAACCACCCTGATTGGCAGGTGGTGAATTTGGATAAATTGACTTATGCGGGGAATTTGGAAAATTTGAAAGAAATAGGGGATAGCGCAAATTATAAATTTTTGAAAGGGGATATAGCGAAGGCGGCTGACGTGGAAAAAGCCATTGGGGAAGGCGTGGACGCGATAATAAATTACGCGGCCGAAACTCATGTGGACCGCTCAATTTTGGAGCCGGACGCTTTCATTAAAACCGATATCTTGGGCACCTATACCCTACTGGAAGCGGCGAGAGCGCATAATGTCGCACAATATATACAGATTTCAACGGACGAAGTTTATGGTTCTATCTCTAAAGGTTCATTCAACGAAGAAAGTCCGTTCGCGCCCAACAGCCCTTACGCCGCTTCCAAGGCCTCGGCCGACCTGCTCTGCCGCGCCTATTTTCAAACTTATAATTTGCCGGTCATTATCACTCATTCCTGCAATTTTTTTGGACCCTATCAATATCCGGAAAAATTGATTCCTTTATTTATCACAAATTTGCTGGAAAATAAAAAAGTGCCGGTTTACGGCCAAGGTAATCAAACGCGCGAATGGATTTTCACGGAGGATTTCTGCCGGGCCGCGGAGCTTTTAATGGAGAAGGGGCAGACGGGCGAAACTTATAACATCGGCACCGGCGATGAAAAACAAAACATTGAAACCACCAGGTTTATTTTAAAAGAACTCGGCCTGGACGAAAAAATGATTGAATATGTCAAAGACCGGCCGGGACACGATTTCAGATATTCGTTAAATTGTGAAAAAATTAAAAAACTGGGTTGGCAGCCGCGGGTGAACTGGTCAGAGGGATTGAGTCGCACAATAAAATGGTATAGAGAGAACGGGGATTGGTGGAAAAAGATAAAATCGGGAGAATATTTGGATTATTACAAAAAACAATATGGAAAATAAATTTTTTAAGACTGCCCTTTCCTCTTCTTCGGTTTCGGCAAATCCCGAACAGCCAAAAATGCCGTTTGAGAAACCGGAAGATTTCAAAGAAATGAAAATTTTAGGGAAGGAGGACGAGGAAAAATTAAAAATATTTTTCAGAAAAGCCGCCGAGGATCCGGAAATAAGAAAAAATTTCAACGCCATCCCCCTTAATGACTATATGGCTAAAAAAATATGCGGGGCGGAGCACAAAAGAGAATTATTCGCGGCGCACGCCAATGAAAATAGTTTTGACGGTTTTGTTTATATCAGGCCGTTGCATTATCCTTCGCACGACCCCATTTTGAGCCTTTTTGTCGATTCCGAGAGCCAAGGGAAAGGGATTGGTAATAATTTGGTCAGATTTGTCATTGAAAAAAGCAAAGAAGCCGGAGCCAAAAAATTGCGTCTGGCCGTTGAAAAAGACAACGCGGCCGCCCAGAATTTATATAAGAAAAATGGATTTAAAATCGCTGGCGAGGTTGAAGGAAGAAATTCTTTTATTTATGAATTAGAGTTGGAAACGCGGGAATGATTGTTTCTCATAATTTTTTCTTATGCCGCTTGAAATCGGGGGAATATTTGGAGTATTATAAAAAACAATATGGGAAATAATTTTGCGGGAAAGGCCGCCCTATTAAAAACCCCGATTATCTCGGGGTTTTTAATGATTGTTGCTGCTATTGTGATATTGGCTGTTGAGGAATTACTGGCGGGGCTTGCGGAGGCGGTGCGGTTGGGGCGGCTGGTTGGCTTGTTGGCAAATAAGTTGATTTTCCAAAAGCCAAAATTGGGTAAAAAATAATCGGTAAAAGAATAAGGCCAAGAGTGAAACCGCCGCCCTTACCAAAGACCTTTGCCAGATTGTAGACAACGATGACGCCGATAATAATATTAACAAATGGGATGAGATACAAAAAAATCCACCAGACTGGTTTATTCGCTATTTGAAGCATTACGATTGTGTTATAAATCGGAATAATTGCCGCCCAGCCGGGCCTGCCGGCCTTGGAAAAAATTTTCCACACAGTCACGATAAAAAAGATTAAAGCGGCAATATAAAACAACAAGAACGCTGTACTAAAAGTAGTAAGCCATGACGGGCACTGAGCCGGCTGGCCGTTGACCGTGCAAGTCGCCGAAACCGCGCTTAGTAATGGAGAAAATCCAGAGTAAGCGCTGGCAAACAAATAAGAAAAAATGTTTGGCATATTGTTTAAATTAGGATTATTACCGTTATTGTACATTATTATAACTGAAAAACAAAAAAACTTTATCCACAGATTAGTTTTTTTGACAAAACTTCGGCAAAAGAGTAATTTTGAAAAGGATTATGTAAAGTTCTTTTTAAAGGAGGTGGTTGATTTGATAAGGTTGTCTAACGGTCATCAGTTTGACTATGTGGCAGCCAGCGGTTCGCTGGGTTATGACGGAACGGGCTGGTGGTTTAAGAAAATTTTAAACTGGCTGATTAAACCGAAGTTATTTATAGCGGTCGGTAAAACCGTTACCCGTTTTAAAGAAAAAGGAAATTTCAGATGGTGGAATCCTTTGGGCTGCGTAAAGTTTTTGCGCGGGCCAAACGGTTTGCTTGATTTTATCGGCGTGATTAATGCCGTTGCCCTGAGAAATCCGGGGATCGAATGGCTGGTTAAAAAAGTCGGTCCCAAAATTAGCCGGAAAAAACTCAAACTGATTGCTTCCGTTTATTTTAAATCGGAAACTGAAATGCTGGAAATAGCTGAAATGCTCAACGGGATGGACCTGGTTGCTGTTGAGGTCAATATCAGCTGCTCCAATATTTTAGCTTCGCCTTTCTGGCATGGTCCGGAAGCGATTGTGCAAAATTGCCGGGAATTGAAAAAAGTTTTGCGCCATCCGATAATCCTGAAAATTTCAGTTGAGCACGAGGTTGAACAGTTCCTGCCGCAGCTTCGCGGAGTTGTCGAGGCAATTTCCATTAACAGCGTCAGATGGAGATTAATTTTCCCGAAGAAAAAAAGTCCGCTGGCTCGTTTTGGCGGAGGAGGAGTTTCCGGCAAAGTTACCCAGCCGATCGTCTGGCCATTTATTATGGATATTGTCCGCCAAACCAGAATTCCGGTGATCGGCTCGGCCATCTGGGACTATGGAGACATGGCGGCTGTCCGTCGGATGGGAGCGAAAGCAGTCAGTTTCGGTTCGGTTTTTATGCCCTATCCTTGGCGGCCAGCCAGTTTTGTTAAAAAAGAAATGGAGAAAAAAAAGTAAGTCGGGCGGCGGGCGTAGAAAATACCCCGCCTTTTTATTTTGACAAATTTTTATCAAAAAGTTAAATTACAGACATAAGTATAATCAATATGAATGTTCTTGAAGCCAGAAATTTAACCAAGAAATTCAAAAATTTTGTCGCGGTTGACGATATTTCCTTCGTCCTAAAAGAAGGCGAGATTTTGGGATTGCTGGGACGCAACGGCGCCGGCAAAACCACGACCATTCAGATGCTGCTGGGCGTTTTGACGCCGACCAGCGGCGATGTTTTTTATTTTGGCAAAAATCTAAAAGACAATCGTGAGGAAATTCTTGAGCGCGTAAATTTTGCTTCGCCCTACACCAATTTGCCGCTTGACTTGACGGTGAAAGAAAATTTAACAGTCATTTCCTATCTTTATAAAATAAAAAATCGGAAAAAAAGAATTGATAAAATCGTGGAAATTTTTCAGCTGGAAGAAATTTTCAAGCAGCAGGTGAAAGAAATCTCGGCCGGTCAGCAGACCAAAGTCAATTTGGCCAAGGCCTTCCTCAATTTTCCGTCGGTTTTGCTGCTGGACGAACCGACGGCGTCGCTTGATCCGGAAGTGGCCGAGTATATCCGCGGCGTTTTGATTGACGAATGCCAGGAATTCAATGTTTCGATGATATTCACTTCCCATAATATGGCCGAAGTTGAAGAAGTCTGCGACCGGATAATTTTCATTGACGAAGGCCGGATCGTCGCCGAAGGCGAACCGTCAAGTTTGGCCAGTTCAATTAATATCAGCCATTTGCGATTGAGGATTGAAAATAAATTTCAGGAAATCGTGCCGCTGTGCGCGGCGGCGCGATTTCCCTGCCGACCGGAGAATCCCTATATCACCGTTGATTTGTCGGAAAAAGATATTCCGATTTTTTTGAAAGAATTAATGGACCGAGGCATCAATTATAACGAAATCAGTATTGAAAAACCGACGCTGGAAGATTATTTTTTGCAAGTAACAAAAAAATATGAGCGCGCATAGAATTTTTGGCGTAATTTTAAGATATCTTTATTTGACCCGCCGCAGTTGGGATCGGATTTTCGATTTGTTTTATTGGCCGGTGATTGACCTTTTGCTTTGGGGCTTGACGGCCTATTTTATCGCGCAATTTGCTCCCAATTCCCGCGTGCTGTTGATCATTGTTTCGGGCGTGGTTCTTTGGCTGATAATCTGGCGCGGGCAAAACGATATCGGCATCAGTTTGCTGGAGGATTTATGGAATAAAAATATGATTAATCTTTTCGTTTCGCCTCTGACATTTGCCGAATGGATTGTATCGTTTCTGATTCTCGGCACAGTCAAAATATTTATCAGTTTTCCCTTCGCCGCCTTGATCGCTTATATTTTATACAGAATAAATATTTTCTCTTACGGCTTGTATCTTTTCCCTTTTGCCGTTTTGCTTTTATTCACCGGTTGGTGGGTTGGTTTTTTTGTGAATGGATTAATTTTGAGATTTGGCACGAAAATTCAGGTTATCGCTTGGTCGCTCGTCATGGTGATTGCTCCTTTTTCGGCGGTTTATTATCCTTTGTCTATTTTGCCCGTTTGGGTTCAAAAAATCGCTTTGATTTTGCCGACAACTTATGTTTTTGAAGGCGCCAGGCAGGTGATAAGTACGGGGATTTTAGATCTTAACAAAATATATATCAGCTTTTTGTTAAGCGTTTTTTATCTGGCCTTATCAATCATTTTTTTAAAAAGAAGTTTTAAGAAAACGCTGGATAAGGGGCTTGTTAAGTTGTTTTAATAAGAAAATAGTTCTTCGTGTTCCAAATCTACCGCAAGGAGGAAGGAGAAATGGAAAAAAAAGACAGGATGAAGTATTATTGCGTACCAATTGGAAAGTCGCATCTGAAAATTTACGAAGGAGGGGCCGGGGGATTCATCGATTTCTCCACCCCTGAGTTTCAGGAATTTGCGAAAGAGAAACGGATAGTCGCCGGCACCCGCATCCTCGTGCAGAGGACGAACTACAATGATATCCGGCATGTGTATATCTTTTTGTCCCAATAAGCGGGGACTGCCAATGGCCCAGAATTTCTCTGGGCCATACTTTTTTATTTATACGGATTCTGTATAATTGAATTGTGAAGAAAGTTTTAATCATCGGCGCCAAAGGGATGCTGGGCCGGGAATTGGTCCGGGTTTTTTCGGCTGACAAACCCCCACACCTAAATAGGTGTGGGGGTGAAATTTTTGGTTGGGACAAGGGAGAAATTGATATAACTGATGAGGCGCAAGTAAAAGAAAAAATCGGTGGACTGAAGCCGGAAATAATTATCAACGCAGCCGCTTATAACGCCGTGGACAAAGCGGAAGAGCCGGCGGAATTTGCCAAGGCAAAAAAACTTAACAGTCTGGCGCCAAGGTTTTTGGCGCAAATCGCCAAAAACCTTGGCGCGATTTTCGTCCATTATTCCACTGATTATGTCTTTGACGGCGTTCAGCGCGAAGGATACAAAGAAAATGATGAGCCCTCCCCTATTAATAATTATGGCCGGTCAAAATTAATGGGCGAACAAGCGGCGCAAAAAGTCGGCAATAAATTTTATATTATCCGTCTGCAAAAACTTTTCGGTCAGCCTTCGCCAAGGCTTCGGCTGGCAAGCCAGCCGGCTCAAGGTCTAGCGCCCAAAAAAAGTTTTTTTGAGACGATGCTGGCGTTAAGCGAAAAGCAAAAAACAATTAAGGCGGTTGACGATGAATTGGCGAATTTTACCTACGCGCCCGATTTAGCCGAGCGCACCAAATATATCATAGAAAATGATTTGCCGGTTGGCATTTATCACATTACCAACGAAGGCGCGCCGGTTACCTGGTTTGGCGCAGCCCAAATTTTATTTGACTTGGCGGGTAAAAAGGATGTAAAGTTAATTCCGGTCTCGGCCGAGCGATTTCCGCGGCCGGCGCCAAGACCGAAATTTTCAATATTGGTGAATACGAAATTGTCGCCTCTCCGGCCCTGGCCAGAGGCGCTGAAGGAATTTCTGAAAAGCAGTTTGTAGTTCACGTAATTCACTTAAAAAAGGAGGGGAAGGAAAATGTGGAGATGGGTGAGGAAAATTGGAGAATGGATTTTGTTCTTTTTGTTGATGGTTTTTTGGCCGGTAGTGCCATTTGCGCAATACCGGACTACCAAGAAGGAAGGAGATGGCGATCCGCGTCTATTCGCCACGTATGCTTTTGCTGGCGGGCTGAATTTAGCGGTCGTTGTCGGTTTGATCTGGTTGTTGTTTATATTTTGGAAGACTCAAGCACCACTAGGAGCATGGTTGTTATCTACGTTGGTGATATTTCTGATCGTCTATTTTGGTGGCGAAATCTCCTTTTGGCGGTATTTCCGCCACTGGGAGAAAAAGGTGGCGTCCTAAATGCCAACGAAATTTTTATGAGCCTGCTTTGCCGTTTGGCAAAGCAGGCTCATTTATTATATTATTTTATTGACCAACCCCCCGTTTTAGTATTAGAATAAAAGCAAATATAAAAAAATATGTTTGAGGGCCAAAATGTTTTGCGGAGGGCTCTTAATTTAACTTTGGCGATTTATCGGATAACCGAGAGATTCCCCCAGGGCGAAGTTTTAATTTCGCAGTTGCGAGGGTTAGGGAACGAGATAGCGGGTGATGCGGCAGGGGTAGAAGTCAGAAATTTAGCCAAAAAAATTGACCGCCTGTTAGTTTATTTTCAAATCGCGCAGCAACAGGATTGGGTAAAATCCCTGAATTGGCTGATTTTAGCCAGAGAGTATAAATTATTGGGGCAGGAAGCCGGTTTGGCCGGTTCGGTTGGCGCGGAGGGGGATTTGAAAAACGAGCAGGCGGCAGAACCGAGAGACAAAGAGTTTGTGTCGCACAATATCTGGAAGGCAAAAAAACCGATGGTCAAAAAGCGGGCCCAATCCGTCGACCTTTCATCCCGGCAGAAAAGAATCCTGCAAGAACTGAAAAGCGGCACCCCGCTTAAAACTTCCCAATTAGTCCCCCTTTTTGCCGGTCAGATTTCGGAGCGGACGCTGAGGAATGACTTGCAGAAGTTGTTGATTAGGGGCTTGATTCGGAAAAACGGCTCCAAAAAAACAGCAGTGTATTTGGTCAGATAAATTTTATCCCGCACCTTTTTTGAGGACCCCATCCCGCTCAGCGGGGCGAGTAAAAGGTACGGGATTTACAGGCAAATAACGGCAATTTATCGGTAAGGTCCGATTGCCGATAAAATTTATTTCCTTGCCGATAAATTGCCGATAAACCCCCACACCTAATCAGAATAATGAATTACGCCCGCTGCGGCGGGCGTAATTCATAAGACAGGTAGAGAAAAATATATTTTGTAAAATTCAAAATTTGTAAAATAGTTATCGATATTTTTCACCAACAATTCCGATTAGGTGTGGGGGTAAAATTAATGATTAAAAAAGGCATAATTTTAGCTGGCGGAACAGCCACCCGGTTGTTTCCTTTAACCGCCACCACTTCCAAACAGCTCTTGCCGGTTTACGACCGCCAGATGATTTTTTATCCGCTCAATACTTTGATTAAGGCCGGCATCAGGGAAATTTTAATTATTGTGGCGCCAGAACACAGCGGCCAGTTTTTGAATTTGTTGGGTTCAATGTTCAAAAAATACGGCGTTAATTTATATTTTGAAGTGCAGCAAGTCCCCCGTGGTTTGGCTGACGCTTTCATTTTGGGTGAGTCGTTTATAGAAAAAGACAATGTGATGATGATTTTGGGCGACAATATTTTTGAGGACGATTTGGCCAAATTCATAAAGAAATTCAAAAAGGGCGGCTTGATTTTTGCCAAGAAAATTTTTGACGACCCGCGCCGTTACGGCATCGTGGAATTCAGCAAAAACGGAAAAGTGATCTCCATTGAAGAAAAGCCGGTCCGCCCCAAAAGCGATTATTGTGTCACTGGCGCCTATGTTTTTGACAGACGCGTAGTGGCCATGGCCAAGAATTTGAAACCTTCAGACCGAGGCGAAATTGAAATAACTGACATCAATAATAAATATTTGCTGATGGGTGAGTTGGCGGTAGAAAAAATAAAGGGCGAATGGTTGGACGCGGGCACTTTTGATTCGTTGTTGGAAGCGGGTCATATTGTTAAAAACAAAAAATTATACAAAAATTTTCATCCCTTAATTGATAAGGCCATGGCGGGATTCAATGCGGAAATGAAAGAAATTTGCAAGAAGAAATTGTTATAAAATCGGGCTCGGAAATATTTTCTGAAAGCATAAAATTTCCCCAGCGTGGAAATTTTATTCGCCAGTTTTACTCGCTCGTCCCGCTAAGGCGGGACACCGTGCCCGCTCGCAAAACTGAGCGTTTCAAAAAATACTTCCTCGCCCATAATTTGGACAAAATTTTTTGCAGGCGCGGCTCCGACACATTTTTGTTGGCAGCCAGCCTCGCTTTAATATTATTCGTATATTCGTAATAATTAGTAATTACAGTAGTTTTATGACAAAAAAAATCAAAAAAGCCATTGTGGCGGTGGCGGGTTCCGGCACCCGGCTTTTGCCGATGACCAAAGCCATGCCCAAAGAGATGCTGCCCATCGTGGATAAGCCAATTATTCAGTTAGTGGTTGAAGAGCTGGTTGAGGGCGGAATTGAAGATATTATTTTAGTGACTAAATGGGATAAAAAACCCCTTGAGGATCATTTTGACGTGAGTCCGGCTTTAGAAAGCGAACTGAAGAAAAACGGCAAGGAAAAATTGCTGAACGAAATCAGGAAAATTTCCGAATTGGCCAATTTCATCTACGTGCGCCAGAAAGGGCCTTACGGCAACGGCACGCCGGTGCTTTCGGCGGCTAATTTGGTGGACGAGGAACCATTTGTTTTTTGTTTCGGTGATGATTTAGTTAAATCAGAGGAGTCGTTTACTAAACAATTAATTCGGGATTATGAAAAGCACGGCAATTTAATTATCGGCGTTCAGGAAGTGCCCAAAGAAATGGTGAACCGCTATGGCGTGGTCAAATTAAAAAAAGGCACGATGGAGATTGAGGATATTGTGGAGAAACCTTCGGCAGAAAAAGCTCCTTCGCGTTTGGCGGTTTTTGGCCGGATGATTTTGAATTATGAGTTGATTAAGATTCTGAAAAAGACCGCTTTGGGCAAAGATAATGAGCTTTGGATTGTTGACGCCTTGAGGAACTATATTAAAAAAGGCGGGGTGGTGATGGCTAAAAAAGTCAAGGGCGGCGAATGGCTGACCACCGGAGACCCCCTCAATTATTTAAAAACAATACTTAAATACGCGGCCGCCAGAGAAGATCTGAAAAAAGATTTGAAAAAGAATATTGCCGAAATTTTTCGTTAAAAATGCCGACCTTGAAAGAGGAAAAATTTTTGGAACTTTACGACAAAAATGTAGGCAAGATTTATCGCTACATTTTTTTTCGTGTTGGGTCGGAAGAGCAGGCGCAGGATTTGACCTCGGAAGTTTTTTTGAAATCGTGGCAGTACATCAATAAACAGTTTAACCCCCCAACCCCCCTTTTAAAGGGGGGCGCAGGGGGGTTAAGCAATCCCCGGGCGTTTTTTTACCAGGTAGCGCGCAATTTAATTGTTGATTTTTATCGGCAAAGAGACAAGGCACCGCTGTCTCTTGAAGAAATTGCCGATAAATCCATTGCCGATAAAATTGCCGATAAGAAAGACGGTCCGATGGAAGAGATTTCAAGGACACTGGAATTAGAATTAGTCAAAAAGGCACTTATTCAATTGAATGCTGATTATCAAGAAGTAATTATCTGGCGCTATTTGGATGAGCTGGAAATAAAGGAAATGGCGGAGATTTTAGATAAATCGGAGGGGGCGGTGCGGACATTGTTGTCCAGGGCATTAGCTAGTCTTAAAGAAATTCTGAAATAACGATAAATTTTGTTTTTTACTGTTAATCAGTTAAAAATTAAAAAATCAAAATGAAAAATTTTGGTATCCCGCCTTCGGCGGGATTTATTTTAAATTTTACACTGTCATTTTACATTTTGAGATTTACATTTTACATTGGTTAATGTAGCTTTATGGCTTAAACACAGGAATTTTAAGATAGCTGTAATACTTTAGTTATTTCCGCGTCATCTTTAGTGATGGAGGAAAAAGACCTAATCAATAAAATTCAGTTGCTCAAACAAGTAAAACCCAAAGAGGACTGGGTTATTTTTTGTCGCTCGCGTCTGGCTTTTCGTCTGGAAATGGAGCGGAAAAGAGGTCTGCTTAATAAGGATTTATTTGCCCTGAGAGAGGTTTTCGCTTTTTGGCGGGTGAAACAGCCCGGGTTAGCCCTTAAAGCCGCCTACGCCTTAATTTTGGTCTTGGGAATGATTCTGGGAAGCGGAGTCCTGGTGGCGCTGGCCGCCATGAATAGCTCGCCCGGCAGCCCTCTTTATCCGGTTAAATTGGCCATAGAAAGAGCTAGAGTGTCTACTTCTTTGTCTGAAGAAAGCCGCTTTCAATTGCAGACCCAATTGGCTGACGCGCGTTTGCAGGAATTGACAGATGTGGTAAATAGCCAGGATCCGGCTGATCAGAAGGTTGAAAAGATGTCTCAAGTGGCGGAAAGCATCCAAAATCAATTGGCTACGGTGAATAATCAGCTGCCTAAGGCCGGAACTAAGGCCGAACCGCAAAAGGCCCTGGCTGCCGCTAAAATGGTCAGTGAGAAGGCCTCACAGGCCAGTAAGGCCTTGGCCGCGGCTAAAGAGAGTTTGCCAGGCAGTGATAAGGCGGATTTGAATGCTAAGCTGGCGCAAGCCACCGAAGCTGTGGATAAAGTGGGGATTGACGCACTGGAAGCCATGATTACTAATCAAGGTGTCTCAAGCACCACAAAGGAAGAAATAGCGGTAAAATTAGGCGACGAGATTAAAAAGACCGAAGACCAGGTTAAGCTAAAAGAGCAAAAGATTGTCCAAAAAGATTCTTTTGCCGATAAGTTGCCGATAAGAGCCGTTTTAATCAGCCAGTTTGAACAGAGTTTGGAATTACTCGATCAGGCCAAAGAAGACCTAAATAAGGGGGACCTTAAAGGTTCGTTAGATATGTTAAAGGCGGCTAAAGCCATTGACAGCGGAACTGATAAGATGACGCAAAACGCTAGTAATTCAAGTACGAAAGATCAGTCCCAAAGCGCGACCAGTTCTGATGCGGTTAATGTGGTTAAATAAATCCCGCACCTTTTGCTCGCTCCGCTTAGCGGGACGGGGTCTTCAAAAAAGGTGCGGGATAAAGACTGAAAATTGAAAATAAAGACGGTGATTTATCCCGCACCTTTCCTATAAAAAATCAGGATTATACCATAATTATTTAGTAACACCTTTGTGTTTTTGGGGAAAGGTGCGGGATTTATCCACAAAGCAACCTGATTGACAGTTCAGTAGTTTAATAATAGAATAAAAAAAGACCATTTTTGCCGTATATTTGTATGCGAATAGCGCTCACTTTCCGCCAGCCGGCGGGAAGTGAAATGCAAATGCTCGCCTCGCTGGAGTTTCGGCGAAGCGGGCGCACATGCGAATATTCGGCAAGCCCCGCACCGTTATGGTACGGGGCAAGAGGAATGGAACGAAAGGTCGACAAGTATTTAGGGTTGAGATTCCCTAAATATTTTGTGTTTCATTTCAGGATGGCTTTGAATAGTAAAAAAATAAAAAGTCGATTCAAGAGAAATTGTTTTTTTTCCAGTCCCCCATTTTATCCGAACCTTGTCGGTTTGGGTGAAATGCCAAAAGGGGGGTGGCAGATGTACCCCAATTTTAAATTGGGGTCCTGCTAAGTTTTTGCAGGAAACCTCGAGGACACCTCGCTTTTCGCCTCGCATTTTGCGGGGCAGGGGGTCAGAGGCAAAAAAACAATTCTCTAAAAAAGAAAAATTCCGCCAATTAAACCAATTAATGAATTAATTTAATTGCGGAATGAAGATAAATAAAATAATGAGTAAAAAATTACAAAAAGTCATTTCCGTTACCACCAGCGTAACCACAATTTTGTGGTTGTCTGGTATCGCGGCTTTGGCTCCAATGGCTGCTATGGCTGCCACCATTAATGAAGGTGACACCATCAGAGTTGCCAACACTTTTGATGTTTATATCGCGAAATACGTGGGTGCAGAAAAGTTCAAAAGACTTATTTTGAACCCCGCTGTATTCAACAGCTATAAGCATTTGAGTTGGGGAGCTGTCAAGACCGTAACGCAAGCGGAAATGGACGCTTTCACAACTTCCGATTTAGTTCGGGCTCTTAATGACACGAAAGTGTATAAATTGATTCCGAACGGCGACGAAGGCAGCAAACAATGGGTCAATATGACCGCCGAGGCGTTTACCGCGGCCGGTTATAACTGGAATTCCATTTACGTTATCAACGATGTTGATCGGGATAACTACACTGTCGGTTCAGATATTACTGGCGGCACTTCCGTCAGTCCTTCAACCAGCGCGACGCCGGGTCCAGCCGGAACTTTAACCGTTTCTTTGGCTTCCGATACTCCAGCGGCGGGCGTGGCTCCGGGCGCGGCGGCGAGAGTTCCTTACACCAAAGTGAACTTGACCGCTGGCGCTGACCCAGTGACTGTGACTGGTTTTACCGTTCAGCGCACTGGTTTAGCTGAGGATGCGGCATTCAGTTCAGTGACCGTGATTGATAACGCGACCAATTTAATAGTCGGTTTATCCCAAACGCTAAATGCCAATCATCAGGCGACCGTTACCGATACCATTACTATTCCGGCTAACACCACCAAGAGCTACACCTTGTCGGGCAATATGACCACTAAGATATTGATGGCTAGCTATGCCGGTGAGTTGGCGTCTTTGAGTTTGGTGGCCATTACTACCACGGCCACGGTTTCGGGCACCCTGCCTATTACCGGCAATGCCCAGACCCTGAATTCTAGTTTAACCATTGACGTGCCGAGTATGACGGTTGGTTCACTTAACCCGGCCACTTCCACTCAGCAAGTCGGCGCGGCTAATTTCGTTTTCTCCAGCATCAAAGTTACGGCCGGTTCCACCGAAGACGAAGTGGTTTATTCCATCAAATGGAATCAGGCGGGTTCAGCCGCCTCTTCGGATTTGGGCAGCATAGTCGTATCCGACGGGACAACCAACTATAACACCACGGTTTCTACTGACGGCAAGTATTACACCGCTTCTTTCGGCACCTCCGGTATTACCATCGCCAAGGGCCTGAACAAGGAGTTTACTATCAAAGGCAATATTGTCAGCGGTTCAGCCCGCACGGTTTCCTTTGACATCTACAAGAAAACGGATATTGCTGTTAAAGGAGCACTGTATGGTTATTATATGACTCCGGCCAACGGCGACAGCTCCACCGCTTATTTCAACGACAATGCTTCTCCGTTCTTCAATGGCAACAACGTGACCATTGGCACGGGTTCGCTGCGCATTGATAAGAGTTCCAGCGGCGCGCCGGCGGCCAATGTTACTAAGGGCGCGACGGGTGTGTTGCTGGGTTCTTTTGATTTCGTGGTCTTGGGCGAAGCGGTGAACGTGGCCACTATGATTGTTGACTTTACCCAGACCGGCACCGGTTCCACCACCAATATCACCAACGTTACCTTGAGCAAAGCCGACGGCGCTATCCTGTCCGGTCCGGTTAACGGTGCTACCACTGCTAACGGCACGGGCACGGCCAGTTTCTCGGGCACCGTCACCTTCCCGGTTGGTACAACCCAGGTGTTGGTTAAAGGTAATTTGAGCGCTTCGGCGTTTGCCAACAACGATACTATTATTGTTGGCTTTACTACCCCAGCGAGTCGCATTTCCAGCGCGACCGGTTCGGTTACCGGCAACAGCATCACGGCTACCCCGGCGGCCAACGTGACCGGCAATATGATGACCGTCAAATCCGGCGCCTTGACCGTATCTGTTTCCGGCACGCCGGTTACCCAGACCGTCATCAAAGGCATCACCGGTTTCATTTTCGCCAATTATCTGTTTGACGCTTCCGCTTCCGGCGAAGACCTCAGAGTCACCGCTGTTACCCTTCAGGATACGGCCGGCGCCGGCGCGTTAGGCAGCGAGTTGAGCAATTTGGTGCTCTATGATGGCAACACTGCCCTCAATACCGGCACCAATGTGGTTAACACACCTTCATTGAGTGGGGCCACTGCCATTTCTTTCACTCTGGACAATGCCTTAGTTATTCCCAAGGGAACAATTAAGACCATTGCTCTGAAAGGCAATATTGCCGGCAACGCCACGGCTGCGGCCGATAATACCCATACCTGGGGATTATTGAGCGGCACTTCTTCTGCCACCGCGACCGGGGTGAGTACTTCCCAGTCGGTTTCGGCTACCGTGACTTCGGGGAGCGGCGGCACCATGACCATTGCCTCTTCCGGGCAGTGGAGCGCCGCTTTGGATTCTTCTACCCCGGTCGGCAAACTGATGGCGGCCAACACCACGGGCAACGTAATGACCGTTCTGAGATTTAAGGCGACAGCCGAGCCGATTAACATCACTAAATTGCGGCTGAGTTTGACTAACTCCAGCTCCACTGGCATTGACTTAACCCAGGTCTACATCTATGACAGTTCCATTCTGTTGGGCCAGGGCGTCTTTGCCAACGCTGTCGGCGGCACCCCCAGTGCCAGTTCAACCTTCACGTTGAGCACGCCGCTGCAGTTGGGTGTTAATCAGGAAAAACTGATAACCATCAAAGCTGATATCGCTCCGATTTACACTACCAACACCGTAGCGACCGCCGGTCACAAAATTGCCATCAACTTCTACGGTTCAACCCTTACTACCGAGAATCTCGGAGTCGGCCAGTCATCCGGCCAGAATATCGCCAACTACAGCAGCGCGAACGCGCCCACCGCTCAGACAGCGGCTGTCATTTATCGGTCTGTTCCGACCGTGGCGGCTGTGGCTCTGCCCAACACGACTTTGTCCAATAGCACTATGGCTATTGCCAAGTTCAGCGTGACAGCTGATGCTAAAGGCGACATTGATTTGTACAAAGTCACCTTTAAGTTTGGCACGACTTCGGGCAGCTCCGGCAATTTGGCTGTGGCTAGCTTGAGGATGGTAGACGTTACCTCTTCAGCTGAAGTCACGATGCACTCCACCACGACTTTGTACGCCGATGTGAGTCCGTATTTTGAGTTCTACATCAACACAGACGGTGTTTACGGATTGGCCACTACCACCAGAACCATCTCCGCCGGCACGACCAGAACCTTTGAAATCAGAGGTAATGTCACCGGTGTTTCCACTGGCGCGGTTTTGACCTCCCAGTTGGAAGGCGACGCAATCGCTGTGGTGGCCGCTCCGACGTTGAGCGGCGGGATGTGGACGACGACCGTTGTTGACGCTGACGCCAGTAATGACTTTATTTGGTCCGATTGGAGCCAGTCAGCTCAGAGCGCTGTTCTCCCTTCACAACTGGCTGCCACCGATTACACCAACGGTTATCTGGTGTCTGGCTTGCCATCGTCTAACTTATCGGTTCAGACCTTGAGCAAATAACCTCTGACTTTGGCTCTCTCGTTTCTTAACTTGTGTTCCGTTGTTAGGCAACGGAAAAGAAGCAGTGAGAGAAAAAACCGAAAACCCCCCGTTCCGTTTTGCGGAATTAGGGGGGTTTTCATTTGGGGGAAAAAGCGATAGAATAATAATAAACACTCAACACTCAATAATCAATAATCAACAAACACTCAATTTCCGGCTTAATGGTAAATATGTAATGCTGAAAACTGCATTTTGTGCGATGATAGAGCCATAAACACTAAATAATTTACACTATGGCTACAAAAAAACAGAAGATTTTGCCCAAAATGCAATTCTCAAAATACAAAAAGGTACGGGCATGCTCGCAATAAACAAAGATATTTGTGCAATGACTGCGGGAGGCAATTCCTGACAAAACGGAGAAAACAGAATCTCCAAAAAGTTCTTTGGAAAAAGTATGTTTGGGAACGACAGACCGTCAAGCAGTTAGCAACGCGATACGGAAAAAGCGAAAGGTGGATTCGTCAACAATTAGACGAATTTCCAGTAAAGAAAAAATCAGTCAGGCCGTGTGATGTCGTCATCGTGGCCGATATGACCTTTGTTAAAAGAACATTCGGTGTCTGCGTCTTCCGATCGCCTCACCTTAAAAAGAATCTTGACTGGAAAATGGCTCTGACCGAAACGGCTAATGTCTATCACGAGCTTCGCTGGCAGATTGAACGCCAAGGATTTGAAATTCAGGCGGCGGTAATTGACGGCCGGCCAGGAATAATCGATGTTTTCTGGGATGTGCCGGTGCAGATGTGCCATTTCCACCAGATTGCCATTATGACCCGATACTTGACCGCCAGACCCAAACTAACTGCCGGCCAAATGCTGAGACATATTGCGTTGATGATTCCCCAAAGCAACGAAGATGGAATAAACAGGCTGTTGGCCGATTGGTACAAGCAATGGCATAACTTTTTAAAAGAAAAAACATACAATCCGATAACCAGAAGGTGGTTTTACACGCACAAAAGATTACGTTCAGCATACAGAAGCATTTGCCGAAACTTGCCGACACTTTACGCTTACCAAAAATATCCCGAACTTAAAATTCCCAATACCACTAATTCACTGGATGGCACATTCAGTCATCTGAAAGATATGTTAAGAATTCATCGCGGACTCAATAAAAGAAAAAAGCTGAAAATGATTGATGAGATTCTTTCTAAATAGCATTACGAATTTACCATTATACCCAATTTCCCAATAATCAATGAACGACAACTTTGATTTAGAAGAAAGGACGGCGCGGTTTGCCGAAGAAATTATTGATTTGGTTAAAGAAATAAAACAGGACGCGATCAATTCCAGAATTATTACCCAGCTCGTCGGGTCGAGCGGTTCTTTAGGCGCTAATTATTGTGAAGCGACAGAAGCCGAAAGCAAAAAAGATTTTATTCATAAAATCGGTCTATGCAAAAAGGAAACTAAAGAAACAAAACATTGGTTGAGATTGTTGGCCAGAGCCGATCCGGAAAAGAAAGAAAAGATAAGAGAATTGTGGCAGGAGGCGCAAGAGTTATTGTTAATTTTTTCTAAATGTATAAAAACAAGCAGAGGAAATAGAAATGATCAATAATCAACACTCAATTATCAATAAATGATCAATTTTACAATTATCAATTAAAACTTCGTAATTGATCATTGAATATTGAATATTGATAATCTAAAGTTAAAGCTTATGTCCCAAAAAATAATCGTCGCCGTTATCACGGTTTTATTGGTTTTAGCCGGCGGATGGTATTTGTATAAATCCAACCGTCTTTCGTTTCATTTGAAAGAGACCCCCGCTTGGGAGAAGTTTTTGGTTTTTAAAATCAAAAATCAGAATTTGTCTTCGGAGACGGCCGGTTTATTCCGGACCAGGTTCGAGGAGACCAAAAAAAGATTGGAGGCGAATCCCGACTCATTTAACGACTGGCTTTATTTGGGCGTGTTGAAAAAAGGCGCGGGGGATTATGAAGGGGCGCGGGACGTCTGGCTTTATGGTGCCCAAATTCGGCCAAAAAGCAGCACGCCTTTCGGCAACTTGGGGGATTTATATGCCTATTTTTTGAACGAGCCGGCCAAAGCCGAAGAGGCCTTGAAAAAAGCCATCGCCAATGACCCAAACGACTACAATTTTTTATTGAGCTTAGCCGATCTTTACCGTTACAAAATGCCCGGTCGCGAAGCGCTGTATGAACAGACGTTGCTTGAAGCGGTGCAGAAATTTCCAGATAACCCAAATATTATCGGACCTCTAGCTTCCTATTATCGGCAGACCAACCAAGTCCAAAAGGCGATTGAATATTATGAAAAATTGATTAAATTGGTGCCCACTAACGAAACCGCCAAGCAAGATTTGGCGGAATTGAGAAATAAATAATCAATTTTCAATACCCAATAATCAATAAATGCTCAACACCCAATTATCAATTTTCATTGAATATTGATCATTGAATATTGATTGAGCGTTGAATATTGAGCATTGAATATTAAGAAATGCTCTCTTTTTTCTCTAAAACCGATAATAAGATTTTGTGGTTATTGAAGGTTTTCCTCGCCGCTCCCTTGCTGCTGCCGCTTTTTGTTTCCGAATCCGTCATTTTCTCCTACACTGCGCCCAAGGGGTTCGCTTTCAGAATTTTGGTGGAAATCGCGGCGGTTTTTTATTTGTATTTAGCATTAAAGCATCCAAAAATATTTTGTCATTCCGGCCGCAGCGTCGGCGGAGAGCCGGAATCCGGAAATTACAGATTTGGATGCCAGATTAAATCCGGCGCGACAATTAAAACAGCTGTTTTGGTTTTTTTAACCGTCTGGCTGGTTGCCGCTTTGGCCGGCGTTGATTTTTATCATAGTTTCTGGGGCGATATGGAGCGTATGATTGGCGTCTGGGGTTTGGCGCATTTTGTTGTTTGGTTTTTAATGTTAATCGGCGTTTTCCGTTCGTTGAAAGATTGGAAAAATTTGTTGAAAATTTCTGTCGGCGCGAGTTCATTAGTTGCGTTGACGGCGATTATTCAAAAATTTACCGGTTTCGGTTTGCTGATGCCGCAGGCCGAGCGCGTCTACGGCACTATTGGTAACGCCGCATTTCTGGCGACTTATCTGATTTTCAACATTTTTTTTGTCGGGTATTTATTATTTGAGACAATATTGTCTCGCAAAAAAATCCTGTTTGCTGCTTGCCCCGCACCGAGCTTGCTCTGGTGCGGGGTTTACTGTTTGTTGTTTGTTTTTAATTTGATTGCTCTTTTTCTCACTGGCACGCGCGGGGCAATGCTTGGTCTTTTGGCGGGGGTAGTAGTTTTGTTGTTGGCAGGTACTTTTTTTCAGCCAGTTAAAAAATGGCGCCGATATTTTTTGGCCGCCTTGATTTTGATTTTTATTTTAGGCGCGTTATTTTTTGCCTTGCGCCACCATTCTTTTATCCAAAATAATGGAATTCTGGGGCGCCTGGCTTCTATTTCTTTAAAAGATATCACCGCTCAAAACCGCCTGATTTTATGGCAACGTTCCTGGCAGGCTTGGCAGGAGAAGCCGTGGCTAGGCTGGGGGCCGGAAAATTATGAGGCGGCGGTCAATAAATACTTTGACAGCCGCCTGAGTCCGTATGAGGCCTGGTTTGACCGGGCGCATAATTTTATTTTTGATTACGGAACAATGACTGGTTGGCTCGGCCTGGCAAGCTATTCAGGTTTGTTTGGCGCGGCCATTTGGCGTTTGAAAAAAATCGCCAAAGAAAATTTTTATTTTTCAGCCGTTTTTGGATCTTTGCTGGCGGCTTATTTAATTCAAAATTTTTTTGTTTTTGACATTTTTGTTTCTTATTTGATGCTGTTTTTGGCGCTGGGGGCGATAGAGGTTTTTGAAACTTCGTGGCGAGGCGCCTCTTTGAGCGCATCCGCGCTCAAAGAGGCGCCCGAGAAATCCCGTGATATGACTGTTGATCGGGCGGCGGCCGCGCTTCAATTTGGCGCTGTTGTTCACTATGACGGCCGGGCGAAGGCGTTTTATAAAAAAATAATTTTTGCCTGTTTGGCCGGTTTAATTATTTTTTCTTTATATTCTTTCAATCTGAAGCCGCTTTTGGCCGGTCGGCTGGGCAGCGAAATTTTATCCTGGCAGCCAGCCGAAAGCGAGCAGAAATTGAATTCCGCGTTGGAAGACGCTCTGGCCTTGAATACTTTTGCTTCGGACGAGGTCATATATCAGGCGGCAATTGATTATCTGGCTAAAGCCAGCGCGGCTCCCCAATTGACGCAAAACGAAAATTTCTATATATTAATATCTGGAGAATTGCTTAAAATTATTGGGCGTTCGCCGGCGCAACTGAGAAACTACATCGCTCTCGGCTGGTTGAATCTATATTTTTCCGACCGGCACAAAGAAAGAATCGATTCGGCCATTTCGCTGGCCAAAAAAGCCAAAGAGCTGGCGCCGGTCAGGAAAGAATCTTATCAGATCTTAGTGGCGGCTTATTCTATTTCAGGCGAACCGCAAAAGGCGCAGGAAATAGTCGGGCAAGCGCAAGCGCTTGATAAGGGGTTGGGGGAGGAAGTGAGAGATTATTGGAGAAAGCTAAAATAATTTCTAATTATTCTAATTTCTCTCCCTACGGGAGATCTCCCGTAGGGATGATAATTGACCTAATCAATGTCCAATGATTAAATGTCTAATGTCTAATTTTTAGAAATTGGGGCTTAGAAATTGGGATTTGATTAGAAATTAGGTTAATTAGGAATTAGAAATTTTTTAAATTTTATGTCTCAAAAACCATCCCAATCTGTTAAATCTTCTTGGCTGTTGACTGTTATTAAATTTGGTCTTTATGCCGTTCTTTTTATGCCCTTGATTATCAGCGGCGATTTCATTTTTCCCTACATTTTTCCCAAGCAGGCGTTTTTTCAGATAGTTGTTGAAATATTGTTCGGGCTGTATCTTTTTTTGGCCCTGAAGGAACCGTCGTATCGGCCGCGTTCCTCTTGGCTCCTTCGGGCGATATTGATTTATTTTTGCCTGTTAATTTTGAGTTCAATTCTGGGCTTGAGCACCTATCATAGCTTCTGGTCAAATTACGAGCGCATGGCCGGCGTGATTGCCCTTTGGCATTATTTCGCTTTTCTTATCATTGCCGTCAATATTTTTAAAACCAAGGAGGATTGGTATCGCTTCTTTGATATTTCCATTATTGCCGGCGTCTTGGAAGCAATTTACGGCGCGGCGCAGTGGGCCGGTTTGATACAGAGCACCGGCGGCACCCGGCTTGACGGCACCATCGGCAACGCTTCATTTTTGGCCGGCTACATGCTTTTTAACGCTTTGTTCGCCTTCTGGTTATATTTGGAAAAGAGGGAAATAAATTGGCGGATATTTTATGGCGGGGCGATTTTGCTCAACATTTTTGTTTTATATGAGACAGAAACCCGCGGCGCGGTTCTGGCCTTGATTTTCGGATTGTTGGCTTTGGGTTTGTTTTTTATTTTCGTGCCTTCTCGGGCGGCCGGCCAGCTTCCTTTTAAAAATTTCCAGCGCTACAAAAAATATATTATTGCATTTTTGGTTTTATTTTTTTTAGTCACGGGGCTGGTTTGGGTGTTCAGAAACTCCGATTTTGTAAAAAGCCAGCCTACCATTTCGCGTCTGGCAAGTATCTCTTTTGAGGAGGCCACCAGCCAAACCCGCCTGCTGGCTTGGCGCATGAGCTTTAAAGGATTTTTTGAACATCCGCTTTTTGGCTGGGGGCCGGAAAATTATTATATTTTATTTAATAAATATTACGACCCCCATCTTTATCCGATGGAAAATTGGTTTGACCGGGCGCACAATGCTTTCATTGATGTTTTAATCAACACCGGCATCGTTGGTTTTATCGCCTATGGCGCGATTTTTATTTTGACTTTTTGGTATTTATGGCGCGCCTGGAAGAAGGAGTGGATTAATTACCAGACCGCCGTTATTTTCAGCGTTATTATCATTGTTTATGGCATTCAGAATTTTTTCGTTTTTGACACGCAAGTGACGCTGCTGATGTTTTATTCAATTTTGGCTTTTATGGTTTTTTTAAGTTTGGGAATAAACGAACAAAAAATCGGTCAACCCGTGAAAGCCAATTATTTTTTGATAGTTTTGATTACGGCCGTTGTGCTGTCTTCTGTTTATTTTTTCAATCTTAAGCCGGCGTTGGCCGGCAACCGAGGAATTCAAGCCCTGCTTTACGTGCGGTCAGGCCAATTTAAAGAAGCGGCAGCCGAATTCAAAAGCGCCTACGAGTTGGGCACTTTCGGCTTGCCCGAGGTGGCTCAGCGGGTTTATGACACGGCCATGCAGATGTTGAATGGGCGTCCCGAAATCAGCGACAGCGACAAAAAAGAAATGGTGGACACGGCAGTGGAGGGATTAAAAAAATCGCTGGAAATGGAGCCGCTCAACGCCCGCTATATGATGATGCTGGGCAATCTGTATTTAGCCGCCACTCAGTTGGATAAATCGTATTTAACCGAAGCCGATTTTGTTCTGTCGCAGGCCTTGGAATTAAGCCCGACGCGCCAGGAATTATATTTTTCTTTGGGGCAGTTGAGGATATTTCAGGGAAGAAACAGCGAAGTTCTGCCTTTGTTCAAAAGAGCGGTTGAATTTAACGACGGCGTTTATCTTCCCCATTGGAATTACGGTATAATGGCCATCGCTTTAGACCAGAAAACGCTGGGCGAGGCGGAAGTAAAAAAAGCGATAGAATTAGGTCACTCTTTCGGGCCGGCCGACATTCAGCGGCTGATTAACGTTTATACCCGGACCAACGACTGGCCCAAAATAATTTCTCTCTACGAGGAATGGATTAAACAGACGCCCAACGACGCCGCGCCCTACGCCGGCTTGGCGGCCGCTTACGCCCAGGCGGGCGACAAACAAAAAGCAAAAGAAAACGCTTTAAAAGCCGCGGAGATTGACTCTTCTTTCCGCGCCGAAGCCGAGCAGTTTATCAAGAATTTGGGATTGTAGGCCTTTAATACGAGATTTCTTTAATAAAATATATTAGGACGGTAAACTGGAATCAAATAAACAAATACTATCATACTATATAGTATGATAGTATTTGTTTGAGAAGAGCAATAAGTATAGTATGCCTAAATTTACCAATCCATCGAAACTTTCAAAAGCGGAACAGGAGAGTTTGCTGATACGATTTTGTTTGGCTTTGTCAAAATTAAGCACGGCCGAAGAAGCCGCTAAATTTATAAAAGATCTTTTGTCGGCTCAGGAAGCAGAGATGTTGGCTAAGAGATTGAAAGCGGCCGAATTAATTATTAGCGGGGACACTTACGCGCAGATATGCAGTCAGTTAAAGATGGCGCCCAATACTATTGCTAGGGTCCATGATTGGCTGAAAATTTCCGGAGACGGTTTCAGGTTGATTTTAAAAAGGATGGGCGAAGAAAAAAGCGACAGCCGCAAACGCTTTGAAGATAATTTTGATTATTTTTCCTGGAGGAATGTTAAAAGGCGCTACCCGCTTTATTTTTGGCCGCAATTGTTATTGGAAAATGTGGTCAAGATGGCCAAAGAGAGGGACAAGCAAAAACTCAGGGCAATATTGAAAAAAATGGATACAAAGTCGGCGCTTTTTAAAAAACTTAATAGATTGCTTGATTAAAGAAAACCACGATGATTAAAAATATGTATGTATAAAAAACCGCCTTGCTCTTTTGTGACGAGGCAGTTTGATTTTTAGTTATAAGCAAATACTTCCATACTATATAGTATGGAAGTATTTGCTTAATTTAATAATTGGTTGGTTAGCCGGTCTGGTAAATTTTTTCTGTTTTTTCTACCATTTTTTCCAGCGAAAATTCTTTGATTTTTTCCAGCGAGGCGCGAGAGAATTTTTGGGCTAGGACCGGATTTTGTAATAATTCAATGATTTTTTCCGCCAGCATATCTGGGTTGCGGGGCGGAACCAAAAAACCGTTTTCTCCGTTGGCAATCATCTCGGGTATGCCACCGACAAAAGACGCGACCATGGGTAAGCCCGCGGCCATGGCTTCCAAAATGGCGTAGGGGAAACCCTCTTTCACCGAGGCCAAAACAAAAAGGTCAAGAAATTTAAGGTAGGCGGCCGCTGCCAATTTTTCGCTGAAGTTCTCGGGCGCGCCCAGTAAAAAAACTTTCTTTTCCAGCCCATAATCTTTTATCATCGTCTCAATCAATTCTTTTTGCGGCCCATAGCCCAAATGGACAAAAATGGCATTGGGAATTTTTTCAAAAACGATATTGAGGGTCTCAATTAAATAAGGCAGGCCCTTTTCTGGATAAAAATTGGCGATAGTGCCGATTATTTTTAGTTCCGCAGAGGCATCGCGGAAGGCCTCAAAAAGGGCAGCGTTACGGCTGGTGAAAATTTCTTTTACTCTTTCTTTGCTTATAAAATTTTTTTCCAGCTGGCAGTAATTAATGCCGTTATGAATGGCCGCAATTTTTTTCGGCGAAGTAATTTTATATTTCAGCCAAAGGTTTTTGTCTTTTTCTGAAACGCAAATTATTTTATCTTTAAGGAGGGCGCTGAATTTTTCCAGCCATAAGAAAGAGTATTTGAAAAGCGATGGGAATTCGGCTTCAAAGACCGCGCCGTGGACCGTGTAGACGACTTTGGGTCGGGCGCTTTGGCTCCGCCAAAGCGGAGCCAAAGCGCCCAGAAATCCCGCTTTGGAGCTGTGCAGATGTAAAACATCGGGCCGCTCTTTTTTAAATAATTTTAATATTTCAAAAAAAGCCCGCAGGTCGCAAAAGGGATTGATAGGACGGCGCAGGTGTTTCAGCCGAAAATTTCTGATGCCTTTTTGGTCCAGTCGGTTATTTAATTGGTAGTCGCCATCTGGTCCAGCCGCCACCACAACATCAAATCTGATAGCATCCAAATTAGTGGCCAAGTCAAAGACGTTTCTCTGGGCGCCGCCAAAGCCGGATTGGGTAACTAAATAAAGAATTTTAGCCATAGTTATATTTAACCAGAAAATTACCAAAAAAGCCAGCGCACGCTATTGACTTTGGAGGATTCTCTGGTTATACTGGGAAAAAGATAATTTTACCTATTTAAACTTCCGTGGACCAAAAAGACACAAAAATCGGCTTTATCGGCCAGGGCTGGATTGGCAAGCATTACGCTGACAATTTTGAACAGCGCGGTTTTGGCGTGGTGCGCTATGCCAAAGAATGGCCGCATATTCAAAACGGCGAGCAAATTAAGGATTGCGATATTGTTTTCATTGCCGTGCCCACCCCGACCACGCCGCAGGGTTTTGATGACAGTATTTTGCGAGAGGCCGTGAAGCTGGTCGGCTACAAAAAAACCGCGGTGATTAAATCCACGGTTTTGCCGGGCACCACCGAATCAATCCAGCGGGAAAACCCAAATATTTTTGTGCTCCATTCACCCGAATTTTTAAGGGAAGCCAACGTCGTTTATGACGCCGCCAATCCTCAGCGCAACATCATTGGCTTGCCGTCTGACAACGAAGAGTATCGGCAAAAGGCCAGGGAAGTTTTGGCGGTTTTGCCTTCGGCGCCGTATGAGCTGATTTGTTCAGCCCGCGAAGCCGAGCTGATAAAATACGGCGGCAACGGTTTTTTGGCCTCAAAAATTATTTTTATAAATATCCTTTACGATTTAGTCAAGAAGTTGGGCTGCCGTTGGGAAATTGTCCGGGAAGCAATGGCGGCCGATCCCCGAATCGGCGGGTCACATCTTAATCCGGTTTTTGAGGGCGGCCGCGGCGCTGGCAAGCATTGTTTTATTAAGGATTTTGAGGCGTTCGCCAGAATGTATGAAAATTTAGTGGGGGACAAATCAGGAGTGGAAACATTGCGGGCGATTATCAATAAAAATGCGGATTTACTAATTTCCACCAATAAAGATGTTGATATTTTGGCCGGGGTTTATGGTGAGGAATTTATTGAACAAAGAAAAGCCCAGTTGCCCAAAAAACCAAGATGTTTAGTGACGGGCGGCGCCGGTTTTATCGGTTCACACTTGGTAGATGAGTTGATTGAGCGGGGTTTTGAAGTTGTTGTTATTGATAATTTATTTACCGGCAAAATAGAGAATGTTAACCCGGCAGCCGAGTTTCACGAACTGGATATTCGGAATCTGCAGGACATTAAGTCCCTGTTTCAAGATGTTGACTATGTCTTTCATCTGGCCGCCTTGCCGCGGGTGCAGCCCTCAATTGAAAACCCGATTTTGACCCACGACATAAATTTAAACGGCACACTTAATGTTTTAATCGCGGCCAGCGAAGCCAAAGCAAAAAAAGTCATTTATAGCTCTTCCTCTTCGGTTTATGGTATGCAGAAGGAAATGCCGTTGCGTGAACATATGCCCTCAATGCCGATGAGTCCTTACGCTTTGCAAAAATACGTGGGCGAGCGCTACTGCCGGCTTTTCAGCGAAATATACGGTTTGCCAACAGTCTCACTGCGTTATTTTAATGTTTACGGTAAACGTCAAGTGCTAGAAGGGGTTTACGCTTTGGTGGGTGCGATTTTTGTCGGGCAAAGATTAAGAAACGAGCCAATGACCGTGGTAGGCGATGGCGAACAACGGCGGGATTTCACCGGCGTTGGCGATGTGGTGCGGGCGATTATTTTAGCGGCCGAAAGTGATAAGGTTGGTCGGGGCGAAGTGATTAATATCGGTCGGGGAAAAAATTACAGCGTCAATGAAGTGGCGCAAATCATCGGTGGCCCAACCGTTAATATCCCGCCGCGGATTGAACCGCGTCAAACCCTGGCTGATAATTCGCGAGCCCGCGAGCTTTTGGGTTGGGAGCCGCAAGGAGATTTCCCCGCCTGGCTTGAAGAATATAAAAAAGAAATGGGTTTGGAATAACCGTTAAAGAAAATAGCCCTGTTTCCAATAAAACAGGGCTATTTATGTCAGTCAAAAACTGTCGGCCGCTCAGCTTGATTTTAAAGGCAAGTTATGAGATACTAAAAACAATCGGGCAAGCTAAAATTAGCTTTTTTTAAGTTTTGATTATTATTTTGCAATGATTAAAAAAATTCTCGTAACAGGAGGCGCGGGTTTTATCGGTTCGCATTTGTGCGAGCGTCTTTTAAATCAAGGCCACCAAGTTATCTGCCTGGATAATTTTTTTACCGGTTCACGAAACAATATTCGCCCATTTTTTAAAAACAAAAGATTTAAATTGGTTAAAGGAGACGTGATTAAGTCCTTTTATTTTGAGGCCGACGAAATTTACAATCTGGCTTGTCCGGCTTCACCCGTCCATTATCAGCGCGACCCGGTGGAAACGGTCAGGGCTAATGTCATGGGGATGATAAACGGTTTGGAGTTGGCCAAAAAAACCGGCGCCAAAATTTTACAGGCCTCAACCTCCGAGATTTATGGCGATCCGGAAATCCACCCGCAGAAGGAAAATTATTGGGGTCACGTCAATCCGATCGGCAGGCGAAGCTGCTATGACGAGGGAAAGCGCTGCGCTGAGACCCTATGTTTTGATTACCGGCGCGAGTATAAAATCAAAGTTAAAGTAGTCAGAATTTTTAATACCTACGGCCCCCGCATGGCGCCCGACGACGGGCGAGTCGTTTCCAATTTTATTACCCAGGCGCTGAAAAATAAAGATATAACAATTTACGGCGACGGCTCGCAAACTCGGAGTTTCCAATACATTGATGATTTGATTGAAGGGTTGCTCAAAATGATGGCTAAAGAAAATTTTGTGGGGCCGGTGAATATCGGCAACCCAAAGGAATTTAAAATCAAGGATTTGGCGGCCAAAATAATTAAACTGACTAATTCCAAAAGCAAAATTGTTTATAATTCTTTGCCCGAAGATGATCCCCGGCAACGTCAGCCAGACATAGCGCTGGCCAAAAAAGAGTTGGGCTGGAAACCGAAAGTCCAGTTGGACGAAGGCCTCAAAAAAACCATTGATTATTTTAAAAAGTTGTTGCCCGCAAGTAGCATGCCTTAATTTTTAAATTAGGGCCAGATCGAAACTTTTAGGGGAATTAATATTCGTATAAATTCGTGAGGCGGCTCACCACTAAACAAGGAATACCGCCAGAATTTCTATGGCCGCCAAAATTCGTATCAATTCGTAACGCAACAGAGAAGACCACTTATTTATGAAAATTCTAATTTTCTCTACGGCTTATTTGCCGCTGATTGGCGGTGCCGAAATAGCGATGAAAGAAATTACACAGCGTCTGGCCGACGATTTCACCTTTGATTTGATTTGCGCCAGGATTAAAAAAGAGTTGCCCGTTTATGAAAAAATAGGTAATGTCGGGGTTTATCGCGCGGGTTGGGGTTGGGGTAAAATTGACAAATTTTTACTGCCTTGGCGGGGATTCAAATTGGCGCAGAAACTTAACGGCCAGAAAAAATACGAAGTTGTCTGGGCGATTATGGCTTCTTTCGGCGGACTGGCCGCTTTGCTTTTCAAAACGCAGTATCTGGGCGTGCCTTATTTGTTGACATTACAGGAAGGCGATACGCCCGAGCATATTCATTCTCGGGCTAGGTGGCTGGGACCGTATTACAAAAGAATATTTGAGAGAGCGGATTTTATTACCACTATCAGCCAATATTTAAAAGATTATGCTATAAAGCAGGGCGCTAAATGTTCCATTGAAGTCGTGCCCAATGGAGTAGACGTTGAAAAATTTAAAATTAAAAATGAAAAATTTAAAATTAATGAATTAAAACAAAAATCAGGGATAAAAGAAGATGAAAAAATAATTATCACAGTCTCGCGCTTGGTGGAAAAAAATGGCATCGGCGACCTGATAGAGGCAATATCTCAATTACAAATTACAAATTACAAATTACTAATTTTGGGCAGCGGGCCGTTGGAAAAAAGCTTAAAGTTACAAGTTTCAAGCTATAAGTTGCAAAATAAGGTATTATTTTTAGGCGATATTTCACATAATGAAGTGCCGAAATATTTAGCCGTCAGCGATGTTTTTGTTCGGCCTTCTCTTTCGGAGGGTTTAGGTAACTCATTTTTGGAAGCCATGGCCGCGGGCGTGCCGGTGATAGGCACGCCCGTGGGCGGCATCCCGGATTTTTTGTTTGACCCGCAAAAAAATCCCGACCGGCCGCCGACCGGGCTTTTTTGCGAGGTGCGTAATCCCAAAAGTATTGCCGAAAAAATAAAAATTTTGTTGGAAAACTCCGAATTGCGCCAAAAAATTATTCAGAACGCTAAGGAGCTAGTCGAGCAAAACTATGACTGGGATTTAATCGCGCGGAAAATGAAAAATATTTTCAGTCGTATAACAATAAACAGTAGATAGTCAGTGTATGCTATTTAGAAAGCTTTCAATTATTATCCCCGTTTATAACGAGAAAAGCACGATTGAGGAAATTTTGGAAAGAGTGGAAGCGATTGAGCTGCCGCTGGAAAAAGAAATTATCATCGTTGACGACGGCTCGCAGGACGGCACGCGCGATATTTTGAAAAAATTGTCGGAACGCCACCGGGTGATTTGGCACGAGCGAAACCGCGGCAAGGGCGCGGCTTTGAGAACCGGGTTTGGGGCCGTCAGCGGCGATATAATTTTAATTCAGGACGCTGATTTGGAATATGACCCGCAGGAATACCCAAAACTTTTGAAACCGATTCTTGAGGGAAAGGCGGATGTGGTTTATGGTTCCCGCTTAATCGGCTCCGAAACCCACCGCGTGCTCTATTTCTGGCATTACGCGGCCAATCGTTTTTTGACGTTTTTTTGCAATATGGTGAGCAATTTAAACCTTTCCGATATGGAGACCGGCTACAAAGTTTTCACGCGTCAGACCCTGGACAAAATTTTGCCCCGTCTGAAATCGGAAAGATTCGGGATTGAGCCCGAAATCACCATTATGGTTGGCAAAAATAAAATCCGCGTTTATGAAGTAAGTATTTCCTACAGCGGCCGCACCTATGAGGAGGGCAAAAAAATCAACTGGCGCGACGGGCTGGCGGCCGTTTGGCATATTGTCAAATTTGCCCTAAGAAGAAAATAAAAGGTATTAACCCTGTATTTTCTGCGCTCGCTCGGAAATAAAAATATATTTTTATTTCACTTACTCGCTTGAAAATAATTTTTAACAGACTTATATATTTTTGGCGTAACTTATTTTTTAAAAATTTGCGCCCAAAGTATAAAGTTAATAGTTGATATGTCTACTAAAACAAAAATCATTATCGCGATAGCGATAGTGCTGTTGGCGGCCGCTTCACGGCTGATTAAACACCCGTTCAATTTCACTCCGGTGGCAGCCATGGCTTTGTTCGCCGGCTGCTATTTGAAGAAATGGTGGGCCGTTGCTTTGCCGCTGGCCGCGATGCTGGTTAGCGACTATTTTATTGGTTTTTACGATTGGCCGGTGATGGCTTCGGTTTATTTAGGCATTGCCCTGGCTTTTGCCATCGGTTGGTATTTGAACAAATATCTCAAATGGTACAACGTCGTTTTGGCCTCTTTGGCATCTTCGGTCGCATTTTTCGTCGTCACTAATTTCGCGGTCTGGGCTTTTTTCAACTGGTATCCGCACACCTGGGCCGGTCTAATTAGCTGTTTCACCTTGGCTTTGCCTTTTTTCCGCAACACCCTGGCGGGCGATTTGGTTTACAGCGGCCTGTTTTTTGGGGCTTATTATCTGGTTTTGCTTGGCTCGGCAAAAATTTTGAAAGCCCAGCATATCTAAATGTTTCGTTTTATTTTCAGCCAGATTTACAAAAACTGGCAGATTATTAAATTCATCATTTCTGGCGGCACGGCGGCCGTGGTTGATTTTGCCGTGCTTTATTTTTTGACCGACATTTTGGGTATTTGGTATTTGATTTCGGCCACCCTGGCTTTTGTCACTGCTTTTTTTGTCAGTTTTAGTTTGCAAAAATTCTGGACTTTCGGCGACCGTTATACTCAGAAAATCTACCGGCAATTAGGGCTGTATTTAACCATAGCCGTAGTGAACCTTTTAATTAACGCGGCCGGGATGTATTATTTGGTGGATAAATTGGGTGTCTGGTATATTTTGGCGCAAGTGATTGTTTACGGCCTTTTGGCTTTTGAAAGTTTTTTTGTTTACAAATACATTATTTTTAAAAATGTTTTGGTCGCGGCAGACGAACAAAATAATGACAAATTTAAAGTATTAATTGCTAGCGGCATCTATCCACCGGATTTTCGCGGGCCGGCCACCATGTTGGAAGCCCTGCCGGCTGCGCTGCGGGAGAAAGGATGGCTCGTAAAAATCATTACTTATTCCGACATTAAGGGAACGCGCCGGGAAAAGGAACTGGAAGGCGTCCGGCGGATTTTGCGCCGTCGTCCGGCCTGGCTGAGTCGCTTTATATATTTCTGGCGGCTCTGGGAAATGTCGGCCTGGGCCGACATCGTTTATGTGACCGATGTCTATAGCGTGGGATACTTCGTCCATTGGCTCAAAAAATTGGTCGGCAAAAAATATGTCGTGCGCTTTGCCGGCGACAGTGCTTGGGAGACGGCCGCGGCTCATGGCTGGACGGACGATTACATCGTTGATTTTCAGAAAAAAACCTACGGTCGCCGCATAGAAAAATTAAAAAAGCGGCGCGCCAGAATTTTACTGGCCGCCGACAAAATTATCGCGGTGAGCCATTTTATGGCCGAGCTGGCGGCATTGATTGGCGTTCAAACCGATAGAATAAAAGTTATTTACAACGCAGTAGATTTTGACGGCGAGCCGCAGATTGATTTTCAGGCGGTTGAAAATATAAAAAATCAATACGGCGGCTCAGCCAAGATAATTGTTAGTGCCGGTCAGTTGGTTCGCTGGAAGGGGATGGATGGGGTAATTAAAATTTTGCCCGCGCTGCAGAGCCGAATCGGCCAAGTGAATTTGCTGATTTTGGGCGCGGGACAGGAATTGTCCAATTTAGAAAAATTGGTTTTGGAGCTGGGGTTGCATAACTCGGTTCATTTTTTGGGAAAAATCAAGCGCAGCCGGATAATGAATTATTTTGCGTCCGCCGACCTTTTTATTTTGAACACCAACTACGAGGGTTTGTCGCATACGTTGCTGGAAGTGATGGAAGCGGGCGTGTCGATTTTAACCACCACGGCGGGCGGCAATCCCGAAGTCATTGAAGACGGCAAAAGCGGTTTGCTAATTGAATACAATAATCAGGAGCAGCTGCTGGGGGCGGCTGAAAAAATATTAAGCGACAACGATTTTGCTCGGGCTTTGACGGTTAACGCCGGCGAGCGACTTAAAAATTTCAGCTGGGAAAAAACGGTTCAGTCAACGGCGCAAGTGTTAAAAGAAACAGCCGACTAATCAAATACTATCATACTATATAGTATGATAGTATTTGTCTTAATGGATATTTGAGGGTGCGGTGAAAAGCATGAAAAAAGTTTTACTCATTAATCCGCCTTTTAATATCGCCAAAGCCAACTATGACAGCTCGGTTTCGGTCGGGCTTTTGAGCATCGCGACTTTTTTGGAAAGCCGCGGGGTGCCGGTGAAATTGATTGACGGCGCCAGGCAGCCGGATTATCTTGAACTGCTCGAAAAAGAAATCATTGACGGCGGCGTGGCCGGCCTTTCGGTGATGACGACCCAGTTGCCGGGCGCGCTGGCCATCAGCCGCCTGATTCGCGCCATTAATCCCAAATGCCAAATTGTCTGGGGCGGCACGCACCCGACTTTTTTTCCCGAGCGGACCGCGGCGCACGAACTCGTGGACATAGTTTCTTTCGGCGAAGGCGAGGAGACGCTTTTGGAAATAGCGAACGGCAAAAATTTGGCGCAAATCAGGGGCATTGTTTATAAAATTGACGGGAAGCTGGTAATAAATCCCTGCCGCGAGCTGGGCGAGCCGGCCAAAATGCCGCTTTTTAACTGGGAGCTGGTGGAGCGGCGGGTGCTGGAAAATTTGTCATTGATTCCTTCGCTCACCTCCCGCGGTTGCCCGCACCGTTGCACTTTTTGCATCAACGCCATTTTGAAAAACCGCTGGCGGCCGCGAACCGTTGAGCAAGTTTTAGAGGATTTGAGAATTATTAAAAGTAAACCATATTTTTTCGGCAAAAAACTGCGCTTCTGGGACGAAAATTTTTTCGTGGACATTGACCGCGCCAAAAAAATAATTGAGGGAATGATTGCCCAAGATTTAGTCATTCCCTGGGAGACCACCGTGCGCGCCAATTATCTGCGGGAAGGAATGATTGACGATGAATTTTTAGCCAAAATGAGGCACTCTGGCTGTTATCTTTTATCATTTGGCGCCGAGTCGGGGAGTCCGGCCATTTTAAAAAAAATTCAGAAAGACATCACGGCCGAGGAAATTGTGGAGTCCGCCAGAATGTGCCTGCGCCACGACATCATTCCGCAATATTCTTTTATGCTCGGCTTGCCCGGCGAAACCAAAGCCGATATGATGATGACGCTTAGTTTAATCGATAAATTAGTTAAATTGGGCGAGCGAGTGCAAATTTTGGGTCCGCAGGCCTTCCGGCCTTACCCCGGTTCAGTGCTTTATGACGAGTGTGTGGCCGTCGGTTGGCAAGCACCCCAGACCCTGGAAGAATGGGCGCACCTGGTCACTAACGAATTAAGTTATTTAACGGTGCAAAATTTTCCTTGGGTTAAAAATAAGGACTTTGTAGAATCAATGGAGGCCTACGTCCGTTTCGGCGCGCACAGTATCAAAAGCGCCTTGGGTTCTTCTATCAAGGCGCAAAAATTGCTGAAATTAGGTTTTATTTTACTGTGTCAGTTGCGGTGGAAATTGAAATTTTTCGCCTGGCCGATAGAGTTCAAACTAGCTAAAAAATTTATTGCCCGTACAACAGAAAGCGACCAATAATATGAAAATTTTAAGTTTGGGTTTGGACAATTCGGTTTTGGATAAAAATTCCTCTTTGGTTCAGAGGGTAATTGAGTTTGGCAATCTGGTGGAAAAATATAATGTGATTGTGCCGGTCGGGCAAAGTCAAGAAATCGAATTATCCGGCCGCGTCAAGATTTTCGGCGTGGCCGGTGCCGGTAAAATTTTTAAACTGTTCAGGATTTATAAATTGGCCAAGGGTTTGATTGAACGGGAGAGATATGATGTGATAACCGTGCAGGACGCTTATTTTTTAGCTTTGGCCGGGCAGCGACTGGCTAAAAAATTTGGTTTGGGTTTGGAAATCCAAATTCACGGCTGGGAAAAATTTTGCGGCTGGCGGAAAATTATTGCCAGATATTTATTGCCAAGAGCCAGTGCCGTCAGAGTCGTCAGCCAGAGATTAAAGAGGGAATTAATTAATAAATTTGGGGTGGAAGAAAAGAAAATTACCATGGTGCCGATATATTCAGAAGTCAGAAGTCAGAAGTCAGAAGTCAGAAGTCGCCTGGGCGATGGATTTGTTTTTTTGACGGTCGGTAGATTGGTGCCGGTGAAGAATATAAATTTACAGATTGAAGCGATGGCCGATATTGTAAAAATTTATCCCGCAACCAGGTTATGGATTGTAGGAGATGGGCCGGAGAAAGAAAATTTAAAATTTAAAATTGTCTCCCTGCGGGAGACCACCCGAAGGGTGGAAAATTTAAAATTAGGAAATAATATAAAATTATTAGGTTGGCAGAATGATTTGACGAAATATTATAGTCAGGCCGACGCGTTTTTATTGACTTCAAACTATGAGGGTTGGGGGCTAACCGTCATTGAAGCGGCGAGTTTTGGCTTGGCGATTGTCATGACCGATGTGGGCTGTGCCGGCGAAGTGATTAAAAACGGGGAGAGCGGGTTCGTAGTGCCGGTCGGCGACAAAGTAGCGCTGAAGCAGGCGATGATTAAACTGATTGAAGATGGAGAGTTGAGAAAAAAAATGGGTGAGGCCGCCAGGCAGGCCGTTTTGAAATTGCCCGGTAAAGAGCAAACTCTATTTTTGTATCTGGCCAGCTGGCAGAAAGCGGCCAGGCATACTTTTAAATTATGAAATTACTTATTCTGACGCAAAAAGTGGATATCAACGATGATTTGTTGGGTTTTATGCACGACTGGATTGCCGAGTTTTCTCGTCATTGCGATAGCGTGACGGTGATTTGTCTGTGGCGGGGAGAGCATCACTTGCCGGCCAACGTTAAGGTGCTCTCTTTAGGTAAGGAGCGCGGCCGCTCAAAAATCAAATACTTGTTTAATTTCTACTGGCTTATTTGGCATGAACGCCGTCATTACGATGCTGTCTGGGTTCATATGAATCCGGAATATGTAGTTTTGGGCGGACTCCTTTGGCGGCTTTGGGGCAAAAAAATCGGTTTATGGTATGCTCACGGTCACGTATCATTCATTTTAAGAATAGCTGTTCGCCTGGCGCATGTTATTTTTACTTCTACAGCCAGCGGTTTCCGTTTGCCCTCTTCCAGAATCAAAATTATTGGTCAGGGTATTGACGCGGAAAAATTCAAGCCGCCGGTGGTCAAAAGCCGTGGTGAAAAATTCAGGGTTATCACTGTCGGCCGGATTTCACCGGCCAAGGACCTGGAAACATTGGTGGCCGCCGCGGAAATTTTGGCCAAAGAAAACCGCGCTTTTCAAATAGAAATTATCGGCGGCGCCGGATTACCAGAGCAGGAAACTTATTTAGCTAAAATTAAAGGCTTGGTTGAAGAAAAAGGATTGGGCGGATTGATAAATTTCCGCGGGCCCCTGCCCAACAAAGATATTCTAAGTTATTTACAAGCCGCCGATTTATTTGTTAATATGAGTCAAACTGGCAGTTTGGATAAGGCCATTTTGGAGGCCATGGCCGGCGGCTTGCCGATTGTGTCTTGTAATCAGGCGATTGTTGACGAATTAGCCAATGATCCGCGCTTTATTTTTGAATCAAGAAACACTTCTCAATTAGCACAAAAGATAGCGCGCCTGATGGATTTATATAATAATCAACCGGCAGAATTTGCCAGTTGGGGGCGAGAATTGCGAGAGGTGGTAATAAAAAGGCACGGTCTGGCTGCTTTTGTCAAAAAAATACTCGGACAATTTTAAAAAATTTGAATTTTCATGGAAAAAAAACTGCTTATTACTTTCCCTTGTTATAATGAAGAAGTAGTTTTAAGAAAAACCTTTGATACCGTTTACAATTATGCGCGACGGCACTTGGGAAATTTTGACTGCCAGTTTTTGATTCTTGACAATGCTTCCAGGGATAAGACCTGGTTAATCGCCCAGAAAATTCGGCAGGAAAAAGGAGAGGCGGTGCTATTGGTTCAGGAGTTGGAAAAAGGACGAGGCGTGGCCATGAGAAAAACTTGGTTGAAATTTCTGGATTATGATATTTATACCTATATGGATGCGGATTTGGCGACTGATTTGAAAGATTTTGAATTGCTGGTGAGAAAAATTGACGAAGGTTTTGACTTAGCTACTGGCTCTCGTTATTTGCCCGAATCGGACATCGTGCGCGGCCCCAAAAGAGAATTTTTGTCGCGGATTTATAATCTTCTGCTTAAAGTGATTCTGCGGGTGAATTTTAAAGACGCCCAGTGCGGCTTTAAGGCTTTTAGCCAGCGATTGGTGCGCGAGGTGATCCCTCAGACCAAAGACAGCGGTTGGTTTTGGGATACAGAATTAATGATTTTGGCCACGAGGCAGGGTTATAGGGTCTTGGAAATTCCGGTAAGTTGGCGGGAAATTCGTGACGAGTTTCGTCACAGCACGGTTTCTCACTGGTCGGAAATTTGCCGTCAGCTGAAAAATATTTATAAGATGTGGCGGAGATTAAAAAAGGAGAAAAATTAAATTATGCCCAGTAGTGAAAATTCGACAGGCCAGGTAGTGAAAACTTAAATTTTCTACTACCTGGCAGGTTCGTCAAAGTCGAACAAAATAAAACTGGATTTCACTGTCTGGTGCTAAAAATAGATCAAGATAAAAATTTAGAGCAGTGTTAAAAGTATAAATTCACTAATAATTAAGTCGAATTTCTACTACTGGGTATGAAAATTTCAATTATTATTCCGGTTTATAATGAAACCGAAAATCTCCCCCTGTTGGCCGAAGAACTCGAAATTTTAGACAAAATTTTAGATAGCGATTACGAAGTAATCTGGATTAACGACGGCTCGCGCGACCAAAGCGCAGAAGTTTTAAAGAAGTTGGCCGGACAAAATCCGCGTTTTAAGGTAATTAATTTCCGGAAAAACTGCGGCCAGACCGCGGCCATCGCGGCCGGCATCGCCCACGCCCAGGGCGAATTAATCGTGCCCATGGACGCCGATTTGGAAAACGACCCGCAGGACATCCCGCGGCTGCTGGCTAAAATTGATGAGGGTTATGATGTGGTTTCCGGCTGGCGGCAGAAACGGTGGCGCGGTAAATTTTTTTCGCGTCGACTAACTTCATATTTGGCCAATAAATTGATTTCTATCGTTACCGGCATTAAATTAAATGATTATGGCTGCACCTTAAAGGTGTATCGGCGCGCCTATTTGGAAAATGTCAAATTATACGGCGAGATGCACCGTTTTATCCCCGCCTACGCCGCCTGGCAGGGCGGCAAGGTGACGGAGCTGGTCGTTAATTTTCGGCCCCGGAAGTTTGGCAAGACCAAATACGGTCTTTCCAGAACCTTTAAAGTGGTCCTGGATTTATTCTTTGTTAAATTTTTATTCAAATATCAGGATCGGCCGATACATTTCTTCGGCGGCTTGGGCGCCGTCACAATTTTAATCTCCTTTATTTTTTTTGGCTGGGCGGTTTATTACAAGTTGGAACATCTCAAAGATTTTATTTCCACGCCCCTGCCGACTCTCGGAGCGCTATTTTTAATCGTCGGTGTTAATTTTATTTTAATGGGCATTTTAGCCGAGCTTTTTATTCGGGTTTATTATGAAGCGCGCAATAAAGATGTCTATGTCATTAAAGATAAGATAAATTTTTAGAGATTTTTTGAACCGGCCAAACCAATGCTAAATATGGCGGCAATTAAAGATTTTTTTAAAAACAACAAAGTTGCTATCGTCCTTTTTTTGGCGGCACTGACAATCAAACTGTTATTTTTACTGTTGATTCTTTGGCGGCAGGGAGCGTTGGTTCCGCTTGACTGGCGCGGAGAGTCTTTGCTGATGGGTGGGGATTCGGGCGATTATTTCATTTTGGCTAAAAACCTGCTCGCCTATCATGAATTTTCTTTGTCGGCCCAGGCGCCGTTTTTTTCTGAAAGTTTCCGCACCCCCGGCTACCCGGGTTTTATCGCCCTGATTTGGTTTTTTGGCAGGAGCTTGCTGGCCGTCGCGATTGTCCAGGATATTCTGGCGGCGCTGTCGGTCGCGATTTTTTATAAAATCGTTAAACTATTTTTTTCCGAAAGGATAAGTCGCTGGGCGGCCGCGCTTTTTTTGCTGGAGCCGACGGGTCTGTTTCTAGCCAATATTGTTATGACCGAGACGCTTTTCATTTTTCTTTTTCTCGGCGGGCTTTATTTATTTTTAAAGCAAGCCGAAAAACCTCGCGCCTGGCTTTTTTTGCTGGCGGGGCTGGCGCTCGGTCTGGCGGCCCTGACTCGGACCATCGTCCAGTTTCTGCCGATTTTTTTTATCGTTTCTCTCTTTTTTTTCTATCGCCGATTTCCTTTGAGAAAATTACTGGTTTTTGGCTCGATGTTTTTGTTGGGGTTTGGTTTAATGGTCGCCCCCTGGTCGCTGCGCAACAAGTCAGCTTTTGACAGTTGGCAGCTTTCCTCGGTCGGCCTTTTTAATTTTTATCATTATCATGTGCCGATGTTTTTGGCCGCGAAAAACAACGTTAGCATCCCGCAAATGATTTCGGTCTTTCAATCAAAGCTGGACCTGGATAAATTGGCCCCCTACAAATATCATTCGCTGGCCAACTGGGATAATTTCAAAAGCGTCGTCAAGCAAGTTTATCTGGAAAATCCGGCCGGTTTTACTTATTTTTATTTTGTTAAAACCTTGCCGTTTTTTTTGACGGACGGCGTCAGGGATATCGTCAGGCCTCTGGGTTTTATTTCCGACGCCAACGTTAATTTTAGCCTCAGCGGTCTGCTTTTGAAAATGGATGTTGTTTCCATCTTCAGGCAGATTTTTTCAGGCGCGCCGGAATTCAACCTTTTTCTTTTTGGCTTTCTGTTTTGGTCGCTGGCCGGTTTTTTTATGCTGGCGGCCGTCGTTAAATCGTTAATCACCAGGGACAAACCTTCGCTTTTTTTGCTGTTTTTGTTCACGCTGATTATTTATTTCGCCGCGGCCACCGGACCGGTGGCCAGCGGCCGGTTTCGTTCGCCGGTTGCCCCTTTTATTTTTTTGCTGGCCATAATTGGATTCGGCTATGTCTGGAATAAATTTAAAAATTTACTGGCTCAAAAGCACCAAAATAAGCAATTAAATTCTTAAATTATGATTAGTTTCATAAAAAATATTTTTTGTAACCCGACGCGGCTTATTTTGACCATTATTTTATTAGCCACGTTAATTTTGCATCTGCCTGGCAGTTTTTACGGCTTTCCGCTGCGCAATACCTACGGTGATGAAATTACGATTATGGGCACTATTTTTAAAATGCTCAACGACCATACCTTGCGGCCGGATTATCCGTCTTTTTACCATTTGCCGATACTGATTTATATTCAGTTGCCTTTTTACATTGTTTTTCTTTTGTCGCTGCGCCTGTCGGGTTTATTTTCCAGCCTCGCCGATTTAAAAGATTTCGTGCTTTCTAACTACAGTTATTTTTTGCCTTTTGCCAGGATGCTCTCGGCCATTTTTGCCGCCGTATCGGTTTGGCTGATTTACCGGCTCAGTAAGAAAATTTTTAAAAACGAGCGGGCGGCGCTCTTGGCCGGTTTTTTGTTAGCGTTCAATTTTATGTTTTTTCAGGTGACTCATTCAGCGCGGGCCTGGCCTTCGCAAGTGATGATGCTGCTGATAGCCGCTTACGTTTATTTTTGGTTTTTTGAAAAAGATAAACCGACGCTGAAAGATTATATTTTGGTGGGTGTGGTTTCCGGTCTTTCGGCCGGATTTCATCTGGTGGGTATCTTTATTTTTGTCGTTTTTTTGACGCTGTTTTGGGTTAAAGACGGCGGCGGAATTTTTCGCTTAAATAGTCCGGGTTATTGGCAAAAATACAGGCGCTTTTTTTTGCTGCCGGTCATCATCCTTAGTTTCATCGGTCTTTATTATTGCCTTCACCCCTACGGGGTTTTGCTTTATCTGACCCAGTCGGGCGTGGAGAAAACGGAACAGGGGCTGGAATGGAGCTTTTTGGGCAACTTTTGGTTTTATACCAAGATTTTCTTTAATTATGAGACCCTGCTGGCGATTTTGTTTGTTCCTTCTTTGATTTGGCTGTGGCGGCGGCAAAAGACGGCGATGCTGGCGTTGATGTCGTTTCCAGTCGTTTTGGCGGGAAGCATTGCTTATGCCGTCCACGCCGAGCCCAGATTTATTATTGCCACTATGCCTTTTGTCATTTTACCGGTCGCTTATTTTGCTGAAGTGATGATTAGTCGGCTGAAAAGCCGCTGGGGCCGGCTGCTGATTTATGGCGCCGTCGGGGCGGCGGTGCTCTATCTGCCGCTTCTGTGGGCGAGCAAGATGATGGGAGAGAACACCTTGACGCTGACTTACCGTTGGTTTTCAAACACGGTGCCGGCCAATAGCCGCGTAGTGAATAATAATTTTTATTTTAATTTGCCCGAAAACAAGGAAGCGGCCCAAGCCATGCGCCTGACCAAGTCCAATTGGGATACTGTGGAAAGAAAATTTGTCAGTCAGGCCGATAATTTTAAACTGGCCCAGCCCCGCTTTTTCTTTATTACCGCCAGAAGATGGGAATATCTGGATTCTTATGAAATAGAAAAACCGATTAAGTTTGACTATCTGATTCTTTCTTTCTGGGACAGGAAGGGGCAAGCAGAAGCGATGGAGGCGTTTCCCGTCAGCAAAACGCTGGTTCAGAAATTTTATCCGACGCCGGCGGTGGTTGACTTGACCGATGTGGGCAATAACGTCCTGCGGCCTTTCTGGACGCTCGGGCAGGTGCAGATGACTGGGCCATATGTAGAGATATATAAGATATTAAATTTCTAATTATTCTAATTTCTAATTGACCTAATCAAATCTCAATGATTGAATACCCGATGTCCAATTAGAATTAGGAATTTAGAAATTAGGTCAATTAGGTTAATTGGAAATTTTTTCATATGTGCGGTATCGTCGGTTTTATCGGCCGGGGCAGCCAAGAGGACTTGCAAAAAATGGTGGTTCGTGTTCGCCATCGCGGTCCCGACGAGCAGGGGGTATTTTATAGTCCGCCCTTGGCGCTGGGCCACGCGCGGCTGGCCATTTTGGATTTGGCCGGCGGACAGCAGCCCATGTCCAATGAAGCGGGGGATTTGACCGTTGTTTTCAACGGCGAAATTTATAATTTTCAGGAATTGCGGGGCGATCTGGAAAAAAGGGGTTATAAATTCAAGACCAATTCCGACACCGAAGTGATTTTGCATTCCTATGCTGCCTATGGAGAAAATTGCCTCAAATATTTCAACGGTATGTTCGCTTTCGCGTTGTGGGACGACAGAAATCGGCAGTTGTTTTTGGCCCGCGACCGAGTCGGCAAGAAGCCGCTTTACTGGACTTATCAAAAAAATAATTTTGTTTTTGCTTCGGAATTGAAAGCGTTGCAGGTCTATCCATATCTTGATTTTGTCGTTGACCGCGAACAACTTAAAAAATATTTCTTTTATGATTATATTCCCTGTCCCCACACTCCCTGGCAACGAGTATTTAAATTGGAGCCGGCGCAATATCTGATTTTCAAAAACGGGCAGGTGAAAACCGGCCGATACTGGCAGCCGTCTTTTGGGCGTTGTGAAGCGTTGAGCTTCAATGAGGCCTTGGCGCGTTTTGACCAATTGTTGCTGGAATCGGTCAAATACCGTTTGATTTCCGACGTGCCGCTGGGAATTTTTTTGAGCGGCGGCATTGATTCCAGCACTGTCGCTTGGTACGCTTCGCAGGCGGCTGACAAAAGAATCAAAACTTTTTCAGTTGATTTTAAAGAAAAAACCTTTGGTGAAGGCCAGTATGCCGGGCGCGTGGCAAAATTAATCGGTTCTGACCATCGGGAAGCGACGCTTTCGGTCAATGAAGCGTTGGAACTCGTTCCTAAATTGGGCCGACACCTGGACGAACCTTTAGCCGACGCGTCGCTGGTGCCAACTTACTTGCTTTCCGATTTCACCAGAAAGTATGTGACAGTGGCTTTGGGGGGCGACGGCGCCGATGAGTTATTTTGCGGCTATCAGACATTTCTGGCCGAACGGTTCTATCAGTTTTATCGCCAGGCGCCGGCGGTTTTTAAAAAAATGGCCGTCGCCTTCAGTCGTTCTCTGCCGGTGAGCCATAAATATTTCGGCCTGGATTTTAAATTAAATAAATTTTTGCAGGCGGCGCCAGAGTCGTTGATCAGACACCAAAATTGGTTAAGCAGTTTTTCGTTGGAAGATATAAATTTGCTGACTGGCGAGCCGGGAGCCGGGGACAAAGTATTGTGGGATATTTATGATTTTGAAAGAGAGGCGCCGCCGGACAGGTGGTCAAAAATTATCGCCTTTTATCAGCGTTTTTATATGCAGGAGCGCGTGTTGGTTAAAGTTGACCGCGCCAGCATGCTGGCGGCCTTGGAGGTGCGGGCGCCTTTCTTGGATTGGCGGCTGGTTAATTTTGTCAATTCGCTGCCGCTTAACTATAAATTTCGCGGTTTGACAACTAAATATTTGTTAAAACAACTAATGAGAAATCGTCTGCCGGCCGAAATTGTAAATCGTCCCAAAAAAGGTTTTGCCCTGCCTTTGGCCGAATGGTTTACCGGGCCGCTCAAAGAAATGTTCGCGGATTTGGCGAGTAAAGATAATATTGAAAAGTCGGGCATTTTGCGCTATGATTACGTTGCCTCTTTATTGGAAAATCATCTAACAAAGAGGGAAAATAACGGCCAAAAGTTGTGGTCGATTTTAATGTTTTTGTTTTGGCAGGAAAGCTATGTCAAATAATTCAGTCAAATTAAATCTCGGGTGCGGCGAAGACAAAAAGCCCGGCTATATAAATTTAGACAGCAATCCGTCAGTTGGACCGGATGTTGTTTATAACTTAAATATTTTTCCCTATCCTTTCGCGGATAATGCGTTTGACTTGATTGAGGCTTCGCATATTTTAGAACACTTGGACAAACCATTTGCAGTAATGAAAGAACTGCACCGCATTTTAGCCGCGGCTTTACTCATGCCGAGCACACGCACGGTTTTGACGTAACCTTTCCGCTTTATTTTGACAAAAATTTTACCCGCTCCGGTTTTTACGGCATTGAATTTAAATTAGAAAAAATGCGCTTGCGCTGGTTTTTGTTTTATAATAATAAAAAATTATGAGGATTGTTTTTGTTTATAATGGTACTGAAAATATTGGGATAGAATATATCTCCAGTTTTATTAAGTCAAAAGGACATGAAGTCTTTCTTCTTTTTGACCCAGCTGTTTTTCAAGGAGAGGTATTTATTAATATTGAAAGCTTGGCAAGACGTTATGATATGAGCACGGCCATTGTTAAAAAAGCCATTGAACTAAAGCCAGATTTAGTTGCCTTCTCTTGTTTTACCGGCAATTATCGTTGGTGTCTGAATATTGCTCAGGCCATTAAAAAAGATTCTAATATCCCCATTGTTTTTGGCGGCGTTCATCCAACCGCTGTACCAGAAAAAGTGCTATCCCATGATTTTATTGATTTCGTAATTATTGGCGAAGGCGAATTGCCCATGCTTGATTTAATTGAGCATTTATCTCGAGGCGAGTCAAGGGATAAATTGCTTAATATTCCTAATATATGTCTAAAGTATAAAAATCATCTTTATATAAATAATCCTCGTCCTTTTATTAAAGATTTAGATTCTCTTCCTTTTCCAGATAAACAACTCTTTTTCGAACAGGAACCTTTTTTTAAAAATAATCCTTATTTAATAATGACTTCGAGAGGTTGTCCTTATAATTGTTACTATTGTAGCAATAATATGATTAAAAATTTATATGCTTGCGAGAGGCAGCATGTTCGTCGCCGTTCACCTGACAATGTCATCGAAGAGCTACTAATTAGTAAGGAAAGATGGGGAATAAAAAAAGTTAGTTTTATGGATGATGTTTTTACCATTTCCAAACCCTGGTTAGAGGAGTTTATAGAAAAATATATTTCTAAAATTAATTTGCTATTTTATTGCTATACCCATCCTTTGTCTTTGACTAGGGAAATCGCCTCGCTCCTTAAAAAAGGAGGTTGCTATCTTGCTGGTATGGGAGTCCAGTCAGGTTCAGAACGAATCAGGAAAAATATTTATAATCGACATGATAGTAATAATAATATTATAGAAGCGATGTCTTATTTTAAGAAAAATAAAATCAAAGTCCAAGTAGATCATATTTTTGGAGCGCCTTCTGAAAATGAGGAAGATTTAAGGCAAAGCTTGCAACTTTATAGAAAAATAAAACCAGAAATTATTTTAAGTTTTTGGTTAACTTATTACCCTAAAACTAAAATTATTGAAATTGCTAAAAATTATGGAATTTTATCGGATAAAGATATTGACAACATTGATAATGGTTATATCGGCTACACCCATAGCACTGGTTCGATCGCAAAAGATAAAATTCCTTTATTTAACGAATATGAATTAATTTTTGAGCTCTCGACTCTTTGTTCCAACGATAAACTATTCGCCTTATTATCAAAAATAGCTCCCATCGTTCCTTTTAAGAAGATGGTGAGTCACTTTATTTATGCGGTTATCGGATTAAGATACAATAAGGATTATATTTTTAATAAGTTTAAATATGCTTTTAGAAAACTGCTAGTGAGGCCAGCTATTAAAAATTAGCAAGATAATTTTAAGCATATTAACCTCGATGAAAAAATTAGCTCTAGTTGATTTATTATTTAAAATAATTAACTGACAGCATGTCTAAGAAATGTAACAAATGTAGTAATAGCTTAATTTTAAAAAGTTAAAGAAAATTTTAGTCCCACCATTGGTTAATTGTCTAATTTTATGTTTGGGAAAAACACGAATTTCGCCGACCAAAAAACCGCCGATGCTTTCGCCAACTCCTGGAATAATTTGCCTTTAGGTTCAATTTACACCCCAGAGCAGTTTGAGGATTGGATGAATCCGCTTACCAAAGAAGAAATTCAAGGCCGGACTGTGCTGGAATTAGGATGCGGCAACGCCAGTTTAATGGTTTATCTCGCCGCTTGGCAGCCGGCGTTTCTAGAAGGGGTTGATTTGGGCGATTCAGTGGAAACGGCCAGAAAAAATATGTCGGCATTGCCATTCAAAAATTGGCAGATTGTCAAAGCCGATTTGACCGAATTTCAGAGCGAAGGCTTTGATGTTGTTTATTGTATCGGCGTGTTGCACCATTTAAAAAATCCTCAAGCCGGTTTTGATGCTATTATTCGTAATGTAAAAGCAGGCGGCCGCTTTCACGCTTGGGTGTACGCCCGGGAAGGCAACGGCATAATCATTTATGTAGTTGATCCGGTGCGTAAAATTGTTTCCCGCTTCCCCTGGTGGCTGACGAAATATTTTATCGCCACGCCGCTGGTCTTTCCCTTTTTTATCTACGCCAAATTGTTGAATTTTTTACCCGAGTCCGCTTGGCTAAAAAAATTACCGCTTTATGAATACAGCCGCTGGATTGCTCGCCGCGAGTTTGCTTTTTTCCGTCATGTCGCTTTTGACCAACTAGTAACGCCGCAAACAACTTATCTTACAAAAAAAACAATTGAAAACTGGATCAGTAGTTACGGTAATATCCAACGAGACAGCCTTTATATAATTAAGCGAAACGGCAATTCCTGGAAATTCGGAGGCGAGTTGCAGTAGTTTTTAACGTTATGGATGAAAAATTATACGCCACATATCAGCGAGTAGAACAAAATCACTGGTGGTTTACGGGGCGCCGGCAGTTGATCTTCCAGACGCTCAAGCGATTTAGCGCCGAACAGCGGCCGACTGGCCGCCGCGAGCCAGTGAAAATTATTTTTAGATAAATCGTATCATGCAGACGATAAAAAGAGTTTTGCGAAGATATTATTTGATGTATTTTAGACCGGCGTATGTAAAAAAACAAATAGAGACAAGGAAAGGAACTTGCGGTAAACACGGTTGCTGCACCCTGCGAGGTTTTGGTCGGAAGAGGCGATTTTCTTCTTTGTTTATTTGGTGTTTAGACAAAGATGGAAAAACATGTCTCCGTTAGCATAATTTGCCCAGGGTCTGTCAGCTTTACCCCATTGACGAAAAAGACAAGCATCCGGAAACGAAATCGTATTGCAATTTTCACTGGTAGCATCTTTCACCGACTTATTTTTTTGGAAAGACGATTAATTGCTAAAAATGGACGAAAAACTTTACCAAACTTATCGGGAAATTGAGGGAACACACTGGTGGTTTGTCGGCCGCCGCCAGCTGATTTTTAATTTGCTGGAGTCGCTGGACAAAGATATAAGAATTTTGGACTTAGGTTGCAACACAGGGTTTTTAGTCAATCTGCTGCAGCAAAAAGGTTACGAGGTTTATGGCTGCGATAGTTCCGAGGCGGCCATTGCCTTCGGGCGCCAGCAGGGTATAAGAAACTTGCAGGTCGTCGAAGGAAATCGATTGCCTTTTGGTGACAAGGAATTTGACATGATTTTATGTTTGGACGTTTTAGAGCACCTAGCAGACGATCGCCAGGGTTTGCAAGAAATTAAGCGAGTGCTTAAGCCCGGCGGTTTGGCTATTATCACTGTCCCGGCTTTCAATTTTTTGTGGGGTTTGCAAGACAAAGTTTCTCGACATTTCCGTCGTTACCGTGCCTCCCAAATTAAAAAATTAGCCATTCAGAGTGGATTTAATGTTAAAAAATTAAGTTATTTTAATTTTTTTTTATTTGCTCCGATTGCCCTGATGCGTCTGGCGCAAAAATTTTATCGATCCCAGCGCAGCTCCGATTTTGAATTAAATAATCGACTGACCAATGCCGTGCTTAAAAGATTTTTTTTGCTGGAAATAAAAATTTTAAAATATCTTAATTTACCTTTCGGCGTTTCGCTAATCGCCGTCCTAGAATATGAAAAATAAAATTTTTATCGTTATCGCCGTAGTTTTTTTGGCCAGCCGCTTTTTGGGTTTGGGCCAAATTTACCATCAGGACGAATATAAGTGGGCGATGATTGTCAATCCGATTTTCAATCTGCAGTCCGAAAGCAATCACCCGCCACTGGTGGGTTTGCTGTATCATTTAACCGGCGAGGCCTTCGGTTACGACCACTTACGAATTCTGCCGTTTATTTTTAGCTTGTTGGGGTTAATTTTAGCTTATCTGCTGGTAAAAAAACTTTATGGGAAAAAGGCCGCTTTGATAACCTCGTCGATTTTATTGGTGAGTGTTTACAATTTTATCGCGAGCTTACAAATTGATTTTGACGGGGCGCTTCTGCCATTTTGGGGGCTTCTCGCTGTTTACGCTTTTTATCATCTTGATTTTAGACATATTTGCGATAGGAAAAATTACCGCTGGCTAGTCATCCTATGCGTTTCTTTGGTCGGCGGTTTTTTGACCAAATTAAGCTTTTTCATCATAGTGGCGGCTTTGGCGACAGAATACTATTTGGTGTATAGGCCTAAAATCAAAGATTTGCTTAAGCTCCTCGTCGCTTTTGGCGGCGTTGTTCTGGCAGTCGCTTTAGCTGTTTTGGCCATTAACGCTTTTTATCCGGGGGTCCAAGCGACTCGATTTTTGCTTTACGTTAAAAATTTTTCATTCCTGAATTTCGCCAGCCGCAACTGGAGCCAAGTAATGTTTTTGACAATTAAATCGCTGGTTTTGGCCTCGCCCCTGCTGCTGGGCGGCTATTTTTTGATTAACCGTCAAAACTGGCAGAAATACCGCTTCTGGCTGATATTTTTGCTTTACAATGTTTTGTTTTATCTGGTGGTTTTTGATTTTTCCAACCGCACGATTGAGCGATATTTGATGTTTTTGATAGTGCCGGGTGCTATTATTGGCGGGTCGCTAGTTGCCGAAAATTTGGCGCTGGAAAAGATAAAAAATTTATGGTTGAAGATTTTAGGAATTGGCGGAAGTTTGTTTTTGTTAGGCGTTTGGATTTTGAGTTTGTCTTATAAAATTTTACCGCTTAACCCCAAAAGCGCTTATCTGGCGCAAATGAAAAACCTTGATTTAAAATTTTTAATCCCGATTACCGGCGGCTCAGGTCCGGTGGGTTTTTATGTTTCGGTTTTAATGGTAGTGGTTACATTTTTGGTGACTTTGGGAGCGCTGGCAGTTTTTCGATTAACCAAAAAACAAAATTGCCGGGCGTTATTGGTATTAATTTTCGTCATCGGCGGGATATTTTATAATTTATTGCTGGACGGAGAATTTTTGGCTGGCTGGCTTTACGGCAATGTGAACCAGCTGGCCAAAGAGGCGTTAACCTATGTGGTCAGCAGCCAAAATATTTCCAAAACAGTGACTTATTACGATTTGGGCGGTTACGAATTAAAATTAAGCGGTAAGTATCAGCGGCGGTTCTACACCGATCCAAAGTTTACAGCCAAAAATCAGGACCTTTTGCCGCAAGAAAAAAGTTATTATTTGGTGGTAGACTTTCCCCAGATTGACAAACAATCATTCTATTGGCAGTATTTTCGTCAGTGCGCCATTGTTTATTTTTCGCAGGATCGAGAGGTAGCCGCTTATGTGTTTGATTGCCGCCAAGAAGATAAAAAAGTTTTTGAATAATATGAATCCCGTTAGAGAAAACAAAATTTGGTATACATATCTCATGCAAGGTAGAAAAAATAAACGCTGGCATACCGGCTGTACTTTTGATTTACGGAAGCGCTTTAGAGAACATGATGAAGGATTGGTGCCCTCAACAAAAGGTCGTGGACCGTTTAGCCTCATCTATTACGAGGCATGTCTTAACAAGGATGATGCTTTTGCGCGAGAAAGATACCTAAATCTGGTATGGGTAAAAGATATCTAAAAAATCGGCTAAAGCGCTTCCTTTCTCTAACGGGATGAAAATAATATTAGTCAGACCGTCCGATCCTCGAGGCAATATCGCCTTTCTCTCTCATTCCCAACCCATTAACTTGGCTTATCTGGCGGCTTATTTAATCCAGCATGGTTTTCAGGTGGAGATTTGGGATTATGAGATTGAGCCATTGACCGCCTCGGGTTTTATAGAAAGAATAGTCAAGGCCGAACCCCAAATAATCGGCTTTGGTTGTATGACGCCGACGATTATCAATGGTCATCGGTTGGCCCAGTCGGTCAAGGAAAATTTTCCCCGTATCCTGACCGTGGTGGGCGGCCCGCATTCCTCGGCTTGGCCCAAGAGAGCTTTGGAGGATTTCCCTTTTTTTGACGCGGTGGTGGTTGGCGAAGGCGAAGAAACGCTGTTAGCGCTTTGCCAAGCGAAAGAAAAAAATCAGGACCTGGGAACGGTGGTCGGGATTGTTTATAAAACCGCCCAAGGCATTCAGGAGGGAGCCAGGCGTCCCTTGATTGAGAATTTAGATAAACTTCCGTTTCCCAGCCGCGATTTATTATATTTGAATTTACGACCGGGCCATGTCTCGCGGGGAATTAGCAATAAATTAACCAATACAGAAATTTTTACTTCCCGGGGTTGCCCCGGCAACTGCAGTTTTTGCGCTATCGGGGTGACCATGGGTCCCCGAACTCGTTTTCGGAGCGTAGAAAATGTTTTGGCGGAAGTGGAAGAGTGTCTCAAAAAATATAATTTTGACCACTTCTCCATTGCCGATGATACTTTTACCTTAGATCAGGAGCGGGCCATGAAAATTTGTTACGGTTTGAAAAAATTGGGCGTGCGCAGTTGGCATTGCGGTGGGACCAGGGTCAATGCGGTTTCGCCGGAAATGCTAAAAGTTATGGTCAAGACTGGTTGCCAGAAAGTAGCTTTCGGGGTGGAATCCGGCAGCCCCAGAATTTTAGAATTAATTGGCAAAAAAATCACGATTCAACAAGTTAAAAATGCTTTTCGTTGGGCGCGTGAGGCCGGCATGAGGTTTATTGAAGGGAATTATATTGTCGGCAGTGATCCTTCCGAAACCAAAGAAGATTTACAGATGACCATGGATTTGATCAAGGAAACCAAACCGGATTTAATTTCAATGATGACTATTGTCCCTTATCCGGGGACAAGGGTTTATGACGAAATGAAAAGAAAGGGTTATATTTTTACTGAAAATTGGGAAAAATTTGCGATGATTGACCAAGCGCCTCTTTGGCGGACAGAACATTTTACTTCTAAAGAGCTTCTGAAATATCAGAAAAAGATGCTCAGAAGTTTTTATTTGAGGCCTGACTATATCATGCGGATTTTATCCAAGCTCAAGAGTTTTGAGGAAATAAAATACTGGGCCGAAACCGGTTGGGGATTCGTCCAGTGGTTAGTGAAAGAAAAATTAACTTAAACTCATTATTTCTCTCGGGGTCTTGGCGGTAGACAGCTTTGTCGTTTAATAAAATTTAATGTGTATTTCTCTATGAAAAAATTCAAAAAAGCTTTAATCACTGGTATAACCGGCCAAGACGGCTCTTATTTAGCCGAACTTTTGCTTCAAAAGGGTTATGAAGTTTACGGTTTGGAAAGGAGGACCTCAAGCAAAAACCGGAATAATATTTTGCATATAGAAAACAAAATTAAGTTTATTTCCGGCGATTTAGCTGACCAGCACTCCTTAACTCGGGCGGTTGATGTTGCGCAACCGGACGAAATATACAATTTAGCTTCGCAAAGTTTTGTTAAAGCTTCTTGGGATCAGCCGGAATACACCGGTAATGTCACCGGGCTTGGCGCCTTGAGGATGTTGGAAGCCATTAGAGAAGTCAACCCGAAAATCAAATTTTATCAGGCCTCATCTTCAGAAATGTTCGGTCGGGCGATAGAACTTCCCCAGGACGAAAGAACTCCGTTTTATCCGAGGAGCCCTTATGGCGTAGCTAAACTCTATGCCCACTGGATAACCGTCAATTACCGGGAGTCCTACAATATTTTTGCCTGCAGCGGCATATTATTTAATCATGAATCGCCCAGGCGAGGGTTGGAATTCGTTACCAGAAAAATATCCAACGGGGTGGCTAAAATAAAAAAGGGTTTGCAGAAAAAACTTGTCTTAGGAAACCTGGAGGCTAAAAGAGATTGGGGTTATGCCCCTGAATTTATTGAGGCCATGTGGTTAATGTTGCAGCAAAAAGAAGCGGAAGATTATGTTATTGCTACCGGTGAAGATCACAGCGTTAAAGAATTCGTCGAGGAAGCTTTTAATTTAGTTGGACTTGATTGGAAAAAATACGTAGAAGTGGCCGACCAATATAAAAGACCAGCAGAAGTCGATCTGTTGATTGGCGATGTCTCCAAAGCCAGAAAGAAATTAAATTGGAAACATAAAGTGGAATTTAAACAGTTGGTAAAAATTATGGTTGAGGCTGACTTGAAAAGATTAAAAAATAATTGTCAAAAATAATGAAAGTTTGTGTTTTAACCCACAACTTAGATACCAAAAACGGGGGAGGAAGAATGGCTTATGAATTGGTGGGGAGCATGAGAAAAGCCAATCCCGATATTGAAATGGTTGTTTTAACCACCGCCGGAAGTAATTGTAGATTTGAGAAACCGATTATTTTTAGCAATAAATTAAGATTGCTTTTTCATTGGCGAAAAATCCGTCAAATTTTCAGACAAAGCGATCTCATCCACGCCCTCGATGGTTTTCCGTACGGGTTCATCGCCACTTTTTTGTCATTCGGTTTAAAGCGTAAAAAAATTATCACTTTAGTGGGGAGTGGTTCAATTAAGCCGCTGTATAATTTTTGGCAGTTTTTTTTGGTCAAGTGGGCTTACAAAAAGGCAGATAAGCTAACAGCCATTAGTTCTTATACGGCCCAAGAGGTTAAAAAAATGATTCCCGATTTAGAAATAGAAGTCATAAATTTAGGCATAAATTTGGATAGATTTCTATTTCAAAAGGCCGATCAAGAGATCGCTAAATCAGGGCGTTATATCTTGTCCGTTGGGAGGCTAAAACCCAGAAAAGGCTACTTGGAAAGTATTAAGGTTTTTTCGGAGGTTAACAAACATTTTCCCGATTTAAAGTACGTCATCGTTGGTTCTGGCGACGGCAAATATTTTCAGAAAATGTTGGAAAGCATTAAAAATTTAAACCTGACAGACAAAGTAATTTTTAAAAAAAATATTTCTGATGATGATTTAGTTTCTTTATATCAAGGCGCAGAATTGTTTATTCTGCTTTCGCAGAATGACAATTACGATATAGAGGGTTTTGGGTTAGTGTTTTTGGAGGCGGCGGCTTTCGGGCTGCCGGTCATCAGTTCTAAAAATTGTGGAGCTCAAGACGCCATCCTGGATAAAGAAAATGGCTTTTTAGTTGATCCTAAAAATCTAAGAGAGGCGGCTGAAAGCATACTTTTAATTCTTAATAACCAAAGTCTCAGAGAAAGATTTAGCGAAAAATCTAAGAAATTTGCCAAACAAATGAGTTGGCAAAAAGTGGTTGTTAAATATGCGGATATTTATAGAAGCTTATTATGAGTTATTATTCCGAAGTTCAGTATGAGCCCAAAGAAAATTTGTGGTTTGAAAACCTCTATTTTGACCGTTAGTTCAAAAACAATCCCGGCCCGATTTTGGATATTGGCTGCGCCACTGGCAATTTTATTGCCACGCATCCAGAGATTATTGAAGGGGTGGAAGTTGATGAGGACAGTTTGAAAATCTGTCAGGAGCGCGGTTTGCGAGTGAAAAAACTTGACGTTGATAAAGAAATGAAAAGCTTGCCGAGCGATTATTATGGCGGCGTTTACGCTAAACAAATAATTGAACACTTGGATAGTCCGCCGGATTTTTTGCAAGAGATAAAGCGAATTCTTAAGCCCAGCGGCCGAGCGATTATTTTAACGCCTAATTGCCCCTATGCTTTAAAAAAATATTTTTGGCAAGATCCTACCTACAAACATCTACTAACTCGCCAGGATTTAGAAAGTCTGGTCGCTAAAGCCGGTTTTAGCCAAATTAAAATAGAAGAAGATTTCAGGTGTTTTTTAGGATTGGGCAGATTAATGAGGCTTTTTCGGATCAAACCTGAAGTCGTCCGCCTAATTCAAAAAAAGTTGGGAATCAGGGGGGTTATCCTTGATTTCGGAGCTTAAAAAGGCGTAATTTTTAAAAAAATAATATGAAAAAATTCATTAAAAAAATTCTAAGTTTCTTGGCGGAAAATCTGGGTTGGGGAGATATAAAAAGAGAAATCAGGGATAACAATAAATTTTTGCAGGCGAATTTTTTGCAGGCGAATTTATACGGCCATAAAAAATATCTTGATAATAAAAGATTAAACCAGCATGAGTTTAAGATTTTCTCCCAAGGCGGTGAGGATGGCATTATAGAGGAAATTTTTAAGCGGATCGGCGAAACCAATAAAATTTTCGTTGAATTCGGCGTGGGGGACGGAACGGAAAATAATAGTCTTTATTTGTTTTTAAAGAATTGGCGCGGCTACTGGCTTGACGGTAATTTATCTTCAATAAATAAAATCAAATCGCGATATGATTTTTTATTGAAGCCGGGCAAGTTGCAGGTGTGTCATTATTTTATAACCGCCGAAAACATTGAAACGGCGCTTAAGGAGCTAGGTGTTCCCAAAAAATTGGATTTTTTATCAATCGATATTGACGGCAACGATTATTGGGTCTGGCAAGCGATCGTTAATTATTCGCCGCGAGTGGTGGCGATTGAATATAACGGCAATCTAGGCCCTGAAATAAAATGGGTAATGAAATATCGGCCGGATCATGTTTGGCGGGGAACCAGTTATTTTGGCGCCAGCTTGAAATCATTGGAGCTATTGGGCGCATCCAAAAAGTATAAACTGGTAGGCTGCAGTTTTGCCGGCACTAACGCTTTTTTTGTCAGAGAAGATTTAATCGGCGATAATTTTTTTGCTCCGTTTACTTCAGAAAATCACTATGAACCGAAGCGCCTATTTCTTTTAAAGACCGTCGGCGAAAAAAGATTTTTTGGAGATTGGGAGAATATTTAATTTTATAATAATAAGCCAAGCAAAATGAAATTAATTTATTTAGCCAATATCGGTCTGCCCACGGCCTGGGCGCACGGCATTCAAATAATGAAAATGTGCGAAGCTTTCGCCGGTCAGGGCCTGGAAGTGGAATTGGTGGCGCCGCGGCGGCGGAAAGTTCGACGGGAAAATCCATTTAAGTTTTTCGGCGTCAAAGAAAATTTCGAGATAAAATTTATTCCCTTCCTTGATTTGGCGCCCGGCCACAGCGGGAGTTTATTTTTCCGGTTGCGGCTCTTGAGTTTTTTTCTAGTAGCCAAAATTTATTTAATGTTTCAGCGATACGATATTTTATATACTCGCGATCATGCCGCCGGCTTATTTTTTAAAAATTTTTATCTGGAAGTTCACTCAATGCCCGCGTCGATAAAAAGCTGGCATAAAAAAGTTTGGCGGAAAGCCCAATCTTTAATTGTTCTAACCAGTTTTATCAGGCAAGAATTGCGAGAGGCGGGCATAGCCGGCGAAAAAATTTTAGTGGCGTCCGACGGAGTGGATTTGGAGAAATTCGATATTCCTGTTTTCCAACAGGAGGCGCGGCAAAAATTATCTTTGCCAATGGATAAAAAGATTATTCTTTATGCCGGCAGTTTTTATCTGCGCGACTGGAAAGGCGTGGATGTGTTGTTGGAAGCGGCAAAATATCTGTCGCCGGATTGCCTTTTGGTTTTGGTGGGCGGGCAGGAAAATGAAATAGAAAAAATAAAGAAGAATTATCCCGCTGGAAATATTTTATTATTCGGTCGCCAGCCTTATCAAAAAATACCCTTATATCTTAAAGCGGCTGATATTTTGGTTCTGCCTAATAAAAAAGGCGAAAGCATTTCGGAAAAATACACTTCACCCTTGAAACTTTTTGAATATATGGCAGCCGGCCGGCCGATTGTAGCTTCGGATTTGCCGACTATATGCGAAGTATTAAATGAAAATAACTCTGTTTTGGTGGTACCGAACGACCCGGATGCTTTGGCGGGTGGCATAAAAAAAGTTTTATCGGATGCGGGGCTATCTGAAAGGATTTCTCACCAGGCGTTGTTTGACGTAAAAAATTATACCTGGGATAACAGGGCAAAAAATATTATTAATTTTTCAAACACAAAAACTTGAAAACCCCGGTCATCATACCAACTTATAATGAACGGGATAATATAAGGCGAATAATTCCGTCCACTTTTAAGTAAATTTGTTCCTTGTGTTTTTGGCATAGGGAGCTTTAAATGAGCTTGTAAGAATTTAATTAAGAATTTAACATATATAGTGCGCAAATTATTAAAAATATGTCTTTAAATAATGTCAGAACAATATTGTTGACAGGCGCCACCGGTTATCTTGGCAGCAATATTTTAAAAGCACTGGTCGGTGACGATCATTATAAGGTGATTGTATTAAAAAGATCATTTTCAAATAATTTTCGTATAAAAAATTACCTTGCCCAAATAATTTTTTATAATTTGGATGAAATGGATGTCGGAAAAGTATTTTTAGAAAATAAAATTGATCTAATTTTGCACTGTGCCACCGATTATGGACGCAAGAACATCAACCCCTCTCAGATTATAGACGCTAATCTTATTTTACCGGTAAGATTATTAGAACTCGGCGCCAGGCACGGTGTTAAATGTTTTATAAACACTGATACAATTTTAGACAAAAGAGTTAATCATTATTCTCTTTCCAAAAAACAATTTAAAGAATGGCTTTTGAGCTACAAAAATCAGTTAGTTTGTATAAATGTGGCCTTGGAGCATTTCTATGGGCCGGGGGATGATAAGACAAAATTTGTTTCCTATGTGGTTGGTTGTTTAATTGATCAAGTTGAAAAGATAGATTTTACCAGAGGAGAACAAAAAAGGGATTTTGTTTACATAGAAGATGTGGTGACCGCCCTTTTAAAAATTATTAGTCATTCGGCGATGTTAGAAAATAATTTTTATGAATTTCAAATAGGGAGCGAAAAAATTATAACCATAAAAGAGCTTGTCTTGATGATAAAAAAAATAATTGGAGGGGAAAAAACCGTTTTAAATTTTGGAGCATTACCGTATCGGGAAAACGAAGTGATGGAATGTTTGGCCGATGTCTCAGAGATTAAAAAGTTGGGGTGGTCTTCCAAATACTCGCTTTACGATGGTTTAAAAAAAATGATAGAACAAGAATTGGCTTGTTTAAATAAAAAAATATGAAATATTTAATAACTGGCGGGTGTGGTTTTTTGGGTTCCAATTTGGCTCGTGAAGCGATAGTTAGAGGGGTTGATTTGGTGATTTTTGACAATCTTTCTTGCCTTGGTTCAGAGAAAAATTTAACTTGGTTATACGGTTTGGGTAAATTTAAATTCGTCCGTGGCGACATAAGAAACAATGGTGAGGTAGAACAATTAATAAACACGGAAAAGCCGGATATGATTTTTCATTTGTCCGGGCAGGCTGCCATGACAGTTTCCATTCAAGATCCGAGGAAAGATTTTGAAACAAACGCGTTAGGCACCTTTAATTTACTTGATTCGGTCAGAAAATTTTCACCGGATTCAGTTATAATTTATTCTTCAACCAATAAAGTTTATGGAGATTTAGAGTGGCTGGAATATGAAGAAAGAGAAAAAAGATACGAGATAAAAAAATTTCCGGCCGGGTTGGCAGAGTCAATCCCGCTTAGTTTTTCTTCCCCTTACGGCTGTTCTAAGGGGTCGGCCGATCAATATATGATAGACTATAATCGTATTTTTGGTGTAAAGACGGTTGTTTTTAGACATTCTTCAATGTATGGCGGCCGGCAATTTTCCACAATCGATCAGGGCTGGATTGGCTGGTTCTGCGAACAAGCCGTCAAAGTCGTCAAGGGCCGGCTGTCGGAACCATTTACCATTTCGGGTAACGGTAAACAGGTAAGGGACGTTCTGCATGCCGACGACGTGATAGATCTGTATTTTTCCGCGGCGGTGAAAATAAATGCTATTAAAGGAGAGGTGTTTAATATCGGCGGAGGATTTGATAATAGTTTATCTTTGCTGGAACTTTTTGATATTTTAGAGCAAGAATTGAATGTCAAACTAAATTATAAAAAAATACCACCCAGAGAAAGCGATCAAAAAGTTTTTATAGCAGACATCGGCAAGGCGGAAAAATTAATCGGTTGGCGACCAAAAATTGGCGCGCGGCAAGGTATAAAAAAAATGATAGAATGGATTAATAAAAAAGAATGAAATATATGGTAAATAAAGAATTAAGCGTAATAATTCCGGCCTATTTGGAGGAAGAAAATTTAAGAATAATTTTACCTCGTCTTAGCGCCACATTAAAAGAAATTAGTGATAGTTGTGAAGTTTTGGTAGTTGATACAGTGAAGGCGATGGATAATACTAAAAAGGTTTGTGAAGAAAACGGAGTAACTTGTATTAACAGATTGAATGGTAATAATTATGGGGATGCAATTAGAACGGGCATAGATTGTGCTAACGGCACATATACTATTTTTATGGATGCAGACGGATCGCATGCCCCCGAGTTTATTAAAAATTTATATGAAAACAAAGAAAACCAGGATGTTGTTATCGCCTCAAGATATGTGGAGGGTGGCAATACGGACAATAGTAAGCTGTTAATTTTAATGAGCCGGGTGGTAAATGTTTTGTATTCTTTAGTATTTAATATTAAATGCAAGGATATTTCTAATAGTTTTAAATTATACAAAACGGCGGATTTAAAAGATTTAAAGTTGAGATGTGATAACTTTGATGTCGTTGAGGAAATAATATTTAAATTAAAAAAGAAGAAAGGGAATTTGCGCGTAAAAGAGCTGCCCTTTCTTTTTAAAAAAAGAATGTTTGGCAGCACCAAGAGAAACCTATTTTTGTTTATGTTGTCGTATATTATCACATTGATTAAATTAAGATTTATAAATAAATAAATTGTGTTTAAACAGCGGCATTTTGTCCCTGTGTAAAATAAGAATTTTATAATCTGTTAAAAAAATAATATGTCGGCACAAAATAATTTATCAGAACTTATCATTTATACCGCTACTTTATATGGTAATGATAATACTTCGGAAATAAGATCGGAGTTGTGTATTAATTTATTAAAGAACGCTAAGGAATTGGGCGTTAAGATTATTGTTAAGGATAACGGTTCAAGCGAGGAATTTATTAATGAAGTGAAGAAATTGAATAATGTTTTATTGATTCAGACATCATCCGGAGATAAAGCAAAAAGTCTTGGTGCCGGCCGGAGAGAGGCCTTGGAAGAGGCGGTAAAATTAGCTGACAGGGAAAAGATGCAAAATCCGTGTTTTTTCTGGACTGAACCGGAAAAAGACAATCTAATTGCGGAGCAAAATTTAGCCAATATGGTAGCTGAGATTAAGCGCGGTTCAAATATCGTTGTACCGTCCAGAAAAGAAAATGCCTGGGAGAGCTTACCAAAAATTCAACGCTGGTTTGAGCAACGGGCTAATAAACGTTCTCTAGAATTGATCAAAGAATTCTCTGGCGGTCGGTACAGGCAATTACTTGATCTTTGGTTTGGCCCAAAAATGTTTGATTGAGAAGGGGCGGAATTTTTTCGAGAATATAATAAAGATAATACAAGGATAGATTTTTGGGATGCAACTATTGTGCCGGTAACTGAGGCCATTAAAGAGGGGAAAGTAGTGGGCAGTGTGCCGGTTGACTATGAATATAATGAAATTCAGCGATTAAATGAATCCGGCGAATTGAAAGATATATTTACTATTAAAAGATTAGAGCAATATTCACAAACTTTAAAAGAGATGGGAGATCCCTTATGGGAAAAATTTTTTCAAGAAGCTGAAGAAGCGTTGAACGAAATGCAAAAAGAAAATAAAAAAGAATCTGCTGATAATGTTGAATTGTCAAATGAACAAAAAAAGAGCGTTCTAAAAACTTTTTTTAAGATAAGATAGGTTTTTCTTTTAAAGAAATTAGAGAATTATTCATTTTCGTTTTAAGAATAAAAAAGAAATTAAATAAGATATGCAAATAAAAACTTTTTTAAAACAAAATAAACACTTAGCGATACTTTTTGCAGTCACAATTTTTTTTATTTTTCTACCCACGCTTAATTTATTTTTAGATAAAGATTTTAAGTGGCGAGGCGTCGAAACCGTGGCCGTCTCTTCTCAGGGCGTGTGGTCATATTACGATGCTCGAATTAGAGAAATAGTGAACGGCCATCCCTTTATAGGTAATCCCTATTTTTTGGAGCACAATAACGAAATTGCTCCCGCTTTTTTTCTGGCCGACTGGTTGGCGGCCATACCCAGATTACTTGGGGCATCTTTGGGTTGGGGAGCGATTGCCAATCTGTTATTTTGGTCGCTGCTTTTTGTTTTTTTATCTTATGGCATTTTGAGGGAGCTGGGTGTCTCAAAAACCGTAAGCGTTGTCGGCGCGGAGCTGTCATATCTTCAGGTTTTTCATCTGATGGCCACACCGGTTTCTATGCAGACAATTTTTCCGTTTTATTTGCTTTTTCTTTTTGCATTTTTATTTTGGGTAAAGGACTGCGCCAGTAAAAAAAGAACGGCTTTGCTAATTTTGGCGTCCGCTTTGTCTTTTTATATATATACTTATTTGTGGCAGATAGCTCTTACAATGTTGGGGTTAGCCGGCCTGTATTGGCTTTTAATGAGAGAGAAAGAGAAAGTGCTTGGTTTGATCAAAGCATTAGTTTTTATAATTATTTTTTCTACACCCCTCTTCGTATTTACTTATCTGCAAATTACCCACCCGTATTATTGGGACACCATGCAAAGAATCGGGTTTGTGCCAACGCACATGCCTACTGCCGAGGTTTTTTATTCCGGGCGCTGGGTAATTTTAATAGTTTTATCATGGTTCCTTAGTTTTTGGTGGAGCAAGGAATTGAGAGCGAATCAGACATATAAAACGTCGTTTATTTTTGTGGCAATAAGCGGACTGTCGTTGGTTATAGTTTCCGCCAGCAATGTAATAACTGGTAAAGAGATGGAGCTGGCACAACACATTATCCGGTTTATTTTGGCATGGGCGTCGCTGGCGCTGGTGGCATTTTTATTTTTTGTAAAAAATAATTGGGCGGGTTTTAAATCTTTTAATTTATGTAAAAAAAGCATTCTTTTTGTTTTGTGCCTGACGTGTTTTTTTGGTTTAGCGGCGTATTACAGGGGTTATCTAGACAATTTATCGCTATCGCACAGACGGCAGATTATACAGAGTATTGAAGATGGCCGGCGTCCGAGCGCCGTCCTGTCTTGGCTGGAAAGCAGAGAAAAAAAACCCGTCGTCATATGGATTAACGGCGACCTCCCTATTGAAGGTTATATTACCGCCGCGACCAGGCATTATGTATTGTTTAGTAACGGCGGCATCTTGCAGTTGGTATCGTCCGAAGAGGTGGAAGAAAGGTACTTAGTGTCAAATTATTTTAATAAATTAAGTTTGGATGATATTAAAAATGATTTTAAATTATATGCCGGGTCAGGCAATGCCGTGCATCCATATAAAATTCATAACCGCAAAGTGGTGCTGTGCCGTTTTTTTCGACTAGACAAGTTTGGGTATAATTGCGGGGATAAAACGGATGCCCTGACGCTAAAAGGCGAGAAATATTTTACCGATTTGTATGATAAATATACAAAAGAAATTGTGCCCAACATCGGCTATTATCTTAAAAAATATCATGTAGCGTATTTTATCAAAGATCGCCGCGTTGATAAGAATATTTATGCGGAAAAAATTGGAATGGAGCGGGTATATTATGACGATAATTTTGAAGTTTACAAAATTAAATGATTTTGATATGGTTATTAATGTATACTAAACTTAAGCTAAAAATATGAAAACAATTATACTTTGCGGGGGGGTCGGTACCAGGATGAAAGAAGAGACCGAATTTAAGCCAAAACCGCTGGTTTTGGTGGGTGGTAAGCCCATTCTGTGGCACATAATGAAAATTTATGCGCATTATGGGTTTAATGATTTTATTCTTGCTCTCGGCTATAAAGGAGAGATGATAAAGCAGTATTTTTTGAATTGGAAAAGCATGTCTAGCGACTTTACATTAAACACGAAAAACCACGAAATAACATTTCATAACAACGCCTGTGATGATTTTAAAATTACTTTTGCCGAAACGGGCCTCAACAGTCTGACCGGCGAGCGCGTAAGAAGGGTAAAAAAATATATCGATGGAGATGATTTTATGGTTACATACGGTGATGGCGTGGGTGATATCAACATCAAAGAGTTGGTTGATTTTCACAAAAAGCAGAACATACTCGGAACGATTACCGGGGTTAAAATAACCTCTCGCTTCGGTTTGTTAAACATTAATCACGAAAATAAAAAGGTGGAAAACTTTTTCCAGCACGAGGTAACCGATTTTGATGAAAAGCGCGCCGAAGAAGCCGATTATATAAACGGCGGGTTCATGGTTTTCAAGAGAGATGCGCTGGATTTAATTCCAGAGAACGGGATGATAGAGACGTTGTTTCCTATTCTTTCAGAAAAAAAAGAGTTGTCGGTATATATGCATCAGGGAAAATGGAAGTGCATGGACACTCACAAGGAAGTGGAAGAAATGAATAGATATTGGACAGGCAATCCTTTTTGGAAAATATGGGAAAATTAAAAGCAAAAAATATTTTAATAACAGGCGGAGCCGGGTTTATCGGTTCTCATTTGGTTGATGAGTTGATAGCAAGACATCATAATGTGTTTGTAATAGATAATCTATCTAGCGGAAAGGAAGAAAATATAAATCCCAAAACCAAATTTTATAAAGTCGATGTTAGAGATAGAAACATTTTTCAAATTTTAGAAAAAGAAAAGATAGAGGGCGTGTTCCACCTGGCCGCGCAGCCCATCGTTGACAAGGCTTACGAAAATCCTCTCGAAGTTATAGAAACAAATGTTATGGGCACGGCAAACGTGCTGGAAGCTTGTAGACAAAAAGGGGATTTAGATTTTATTGTTGTTGTTTCTTCCGATAAGGCCTATGGCAGGGCAAAAGAATTGCCCTATAAAGAACATTTCCCCTTGAGGGGTAATCACCCCTATGATGTGTCAAAATCGGCTGCCGATTTGATAGCTCAAACTTTTTTTTCGACATACGGTCTGCCCGTCGTTATTACGAGATTCAGTAATATTTTTGGTCCCCGGGACTTTAATTTTTCCAGGATTATCCCGGGAGCACTGGAGGCGGTGATAAAAAACAAAGAACTTCTGATAAGAAGCGACGGTAAAATGATAAGAGAATACGTCTATGTTAAAGATGTGGTTGATGGTTATATAAAATTAGCTTTTAATATACGGGAGGTTTCAGGAGAGGCTTTTAACTTTGGCAGCGCGAACATCTTCAGTGTTATAGATGTTATCAAAAAGATAGAGGAAATTTTGGGACAAAAAATTAGATATAACATATTGAATATTGCTAAAAATGAAATACCTGAACAATATCTTGATTGGACTAAAGCGAAAGAAAAATTAGGTTGGGAGCCAGCAACAAGTTTTGAGGAGGGAATTGCGGAAACGTATAACTGGTATAAGGAGTATTCTAAGAATTAATTAATCTTTATCCCGCACCTTTTTTAAAGACCCCACAGCTTGCTGTGGTTGGGTTAACACCTTAGGCGAGCAGCGGCTGAGTCTAAAACTCCGCTGCGAGCAAAAGGTGCGGGATTTATTTAGAGGCTATTTTATATGACACTACAGACGCTAAAACCAGAAGAGTCCGGCAGGAGAAACAAACTTAAAGAAGAGAAACCCTATGTTTACGAGAAAATAATGAAATTTGATGAGAAAATAAGAAAAGGGGAAAGTATTGCCATAATTCAATTTCAATATAACTATACTTGTAATTTTCGTTGCGTTCATTGTTCGGTAAAAAGATTCCAAGGCAAAAACGACGCTCGGCAGTTTACTATTGCCGATGTAAAAAATCTTTTTGAACAGGCCGATGAATTGGGATTGGCGCGCGTCACTATTACCGGTGGAGAGCCGCTGGTGTTTAAGGACTTTGACGAATTAGTGGCGGCGATTGATCCGCAGAAATTTTATATCAATTGTGATTCCAACGGCTGGTTACTAGACGATAAACGGGCCAAACATTTAAAAAGCATAGGCGTGGATAGGGTTCAGGTAAGCTTGGATAGTTTTAATGCCAAAGAACACGATGAATTCAGAAGGTCTCCCGGCGCGTATGAAAGAGCGATGAAAACAGTTGATGTCGCCAGAAACGCCGGTTTGGATATTTTTATGCAGACTGTGGTTTGGAAACAGAGGCTGCACTCGGAAGAGTTTATTAAATTTCTTGAATATTTTACCAATAAGGATGTTGGTGTATTCGTGAGTTATGCCAAGCCGGTGGGAGCGTGGGAGGGGAAATTTGACGGTTTGGTTGATAAGGAGGACATGAAATATATGAGAGAGCTGGAAAAAAAATATAAGGTGTTTACTCATTTGACGCCGGCTTACGGGCTTAATATGGGTTGTATATCGCTTAAGGGCATGTTTTCGGTAACTCAATACGGCGATGTGCTGCCCTGTCCTTACATTCATACTTCAATCGGCAATGTTTTTAAAGAGCCGCTGAAAGATATAATAAAGAGGGGGTTTGGTATCAAATATTTTGGTGAGTATGTTGATACATGTCTTATAGCGGAAGATAGAAATTTTATTAAAAAATATGTAGCTGGAAGAATTTATGGCAAGCCGTTGCCGGTGCCATGCTCCGAAGTCTTTACCGATGAGGACAAAACGCAAAAGCCGTTTAATGAGGACGGCAGATTATTCTCTAGATAGATGAGTTAAAAGTATGGAGAGAATTTTATTTATAGTTCCACCGCACGTAGCTTATAATAGTTTTGTCAATCCCGGGTTTAATGAACGGGTGGTGGTCAAGAAAACCGGCAACTACGGAAGTGTTATTACTGACATGCCATTAGGGCCGCTTTCTTTGAGTGCTTATTTGAAGAAAAATACGGCGGTGGAGATAAAACTCGTTGATTTCAATATTGTCTTAAACAAGATGGAAAGTTTTGAGTACGGTTCTTTTTCGGAGTTGTTTCGTAAATTTCTTTCAACAAAAGAATGGATTGATTATGCGCCAAGCATAATAGGGATATCCACATTATTTACGCCGGCATATCATAATACGATGGATATAGCGCAAGTGGCGCGTGATTTATTTCTCAATGCCTTGATAATCGCTGGCGGCGGCGTGCCTACCAACATGTATAATGAAATTTTTAGAGACAGCACATGTTTTGACGCCCTTTGCTACGGCGAAGGAGAAAAACCTTTGTTGGGACTAGTTCAAGCAAATGATAAAAAAGGATTTTTAGAAAATAGCCCGTCGTGGATTACAAGAAAGAAAGTAAAAAATAAACAGCTATTCCAGTATGATTTTATTGAAAATCTTGATGAAATACCATTTTTAGATTATGACATTTTAGATATAGATGGCTATAGATTGAACCCTATATTATCTTTATTCCCACTCGAGAAAGAAAGAAACAAAAAAGGGATGTCAATTATGACATCAAGAGGTTGCCCGCATCGCTGTTGTTTTTGTTCATCACATACAGTTCACGGAAGGAGAATGCGTTATTATAGTATAGACCGAGTGAGAGAGGATTTAAAGCGTCTAAGCGAACAATATGGAGCCGAGACACTGGTTTTTTTTGATGATCATTTAATGGCTGATAAACAAAGAGTTTATGAAATTTTTGATATAATGAAGAATTTGCAATTGACAGCTTTTTTTCAGAATTCGTTGGCTCTTTATGCCCTAGATAAAAAAATGCTCACGGCTCTTAAGAATGTTGGAGTAGATAATCTTGTTTTGTCCGTAGAGTCGGGCAGCAATAGGGTTTTAAAGGAAATTATGCACAAACCCCTTGACCTTTCGGTGGTAAAAAGTGTAGTCGATGATTGTCGCCAATTAGGAATAGCCTCAGATATATCTATACTTATGGGGCTTCCCGGCGAAAGGAAGCAAGACATAGAAGATGCTCGATCATTTTTAAAAACCCTTAACGGATCGTGGTTTAGAATTAGTATGGCAACTCCTCTTGTTGGCAGCGAAATGTTTGATATTTGCGTCAAAAATAATTATCTCAGAGGTGACTATATTAATTGTGATTTTAAAAGGGCGATTGTGGAAACCGAAGATTTTACCCCAGAATATATACAAGAAAAAACTTATTTTTTAAATCTTGAACTTAATTTCGTAGAAAACAGCAATTTTAAATTAGGGAATTATGAGGTGGCGTTGAAAGGATTTGAGAATACAATAAAAGTAAAGAACGACCACGCATTTGCTTATTACTTTGCGGCGAAATGTTGCAAAATGATGAATTTAGACGAGAAATATCATGCGTACAAAGCGAAATACGAAGAGATTTTAAAAGAATCCGCATTTTGGAGAAATTATGCCGATCAATTTAATTTAGTTGTTTCAGAATGATTTACTGGTTTAATTAATATTATTCTAATGCAGCGGCAACTAATAAAAGATTTTAATTTGGCTCTATTTTTTATGAAAAAAATGAAACAAAAAATACAAGTCATAACCGATGATCGGCAGAACATACGGCAAGCCGTTGCCGGTGCCATGCTCCGAAGTCTTTACCGATGAGGACAAAACGCAAAAGCCGTTTAATGAGGACGGCAGATTATTCTCTAGATAGATGAGTTAAAAGTATGGAGAGAATTTTATTTATAGTTCCACCGCACGTAGCTTATAATAGTTTTGTCAATCCCGGGTTTAATGAACGGGTGGTGGTCAAGAAAACCGGCAACTACGGAAGTGTTATTACTGACATGCCATTAGGGCCGCTTTCTTTGAGTGCTTATTTGAAGAAAAATACGGCGGTGGAGATAAAACTCGTTGATTTCAATATTGTCTTAAACAAGATGGAAAGTTTTGAGTACGGTTCTTTTTCGGAGTTGTTTCGTAAATTTCTTTCAACAAAAGAATGGATTGATTATGCGCCAAGCATAATAGGGATATCCACATTATTTACGCCGGCATATCATAATACGATGGATATAGCGCAAGTGGCGCGTGATTTATTTCTCAATGCCTTGATAATCGCTGGCGGCGGCGTGCCTACCAACATGTATAATGAAATTTTTAGAGACAGCACATGTTTTGACGCCCTTTGCTACGGCGAAGGAGAAAAACCTTTGTTGGGACTAGTTCAAGCAAATGATAAAAAAGGATTTTTAGAAAATAGCCCGTCGTGGATTACAAGAAAGAAAGTAAAAAATAAACAGCTATTCCAGTATGATTTTATTGAAAATCTTGATGAAATACCATTTCTTGACTATGAAATTTGCGAAATAGACAAATATGGTTTAAATCCGGCGATCACAGCATATAATGCAGGGCAAAATGAGAAAGAAAAAACCTTTCATGTAATGACCTCCAGGGGCTGCGTTAATCGTTGTTGTTTTTGTTCTTCATACACCGTTCACGGGAGAAGAATGCGGTTTTATAGTATAGATAGGATCCGAGAAGATTTTAAACGTCTTAAAGAAGAATATGGAGCGAAAACTCTTGTATTTCAGGATGATCACCTGATGGCTGATAAAAAAAGATTTTTAAAAATTATTGATATAGTAAAAGAATTGCGGTTAACTGTTGTTTTTCAAAATTCATTAGCTCTTTATGCCCTTGATAGGGAGGTGCTTGAAGCCCTAAAAAGCGCGGGTGTTAATCAATTAGTTTTGTCCGTGGAGTCGGGTAGCGCCAGAGTATTAAAAGAAATTATGCACAAGCCCCTTAGTCTTGCCATAATTAAACGCGTAGCTGAAGATTGCCGCGATCTGGGAATATATACAAACGCAAACATATTGATTGGTCTTCCGGGTGAAACAAAGCAGGATATCGAAGATGCGCGAAACTTTTTAAAGACTATTCCGGCAAATTGGTTTATGATATTTTGTGCGACCCCTTTGGTGGGAAGTGAAATGTTTGCCATATGTCTAAAAAAAAATTATCTTAAAGGTAGCTACGTTGACTGCGGCTGGAAAAAGGCGATAGTTGAAACGGAAGATTTTACGGCCGAATATATTCAAGAAATGGCATATTTTTTAAATTTGGAATTAAATTTTGTGGAAAATAATGATTTTAGGTTGGGGGACTATACCGCGGCGTTAAGAGGCTTCGAGCATGTAATCGCAGTAAAAAGCGACCATGCTTTTGCTACTTATTTCGCGGCGCAGTGTTGTAAAAGGCTGAATCTTGACACAAAATATTCGTATTACAAAACGATGTATCAGCACATCATAGGAGAATCCATGTTTTGGAAAAACTACGCCAATCGACTTAACTTATTCGCACTGGAATAAAAAGAAATTAGAGCTATGAAGTCAAAATTATCATATTATTACGAAATGTATCGCAAGGCGCATTTGTTGCGTATGGCGCCTAAGATTTGGAATTATGCAAAATATCGCTGCTTACCGCGGAAAGCCAGAATGTCGGTGCGGCGATATACGCCGCAGATTTGTTCATTGCTACTTACTAAGCGCTGCAACCTTGATTGCGGATATTGTAATGTGGCAAAAATTCTTCGTGAAGGCAGGAATAATGGAAGTGAAAACGAAGCCACCTTTGAGAAAGTTCAACGTATTTTTGATAATCCATTGTTTGCAAATTGTCTGTTGGTCGATCTGGGAGGAGGGGAACCGTTGTTGGTTAGCGATTTAAATCGCATCATTTCTTTTTTGTCGAAACGCGGCCACATGGTTAACATCTCCACAAATGGCTTGTTGTTGGCCGACCATATTGTTGATTTGAAACGCGCCGGAATTTCTAGAATCAATGTTTCTATCTATGATGCTAATTGGCCGGTCATAAAGCGCGATATTGCAAAGATCAATCGAATTTTTTCTGTACATACGAGCATGGTGCTGACGCGCAGTAAGGTGGAAAAAGAGCAGGATAAACTTTTTGAGATGATTTGTTTTATCCGTAACGCGGGTTGTCGCAGTCTTCGTTTTTGGATATATCGTCCGATGGGCATAAATCCACAGCCGGAAGAAATAATCGATGATACCTTGCCTGCTTATATTGAATTTCGTCAACGAATGGAGGAGGTCCTGCCCGGCTTTTGTCTTTGGCCGGCCACACTTCAGACGGGAAGGGTGGAAAAACGTTGTCCGCAGCTATGGCAACGGATTGGTTGCGATGTTGTTGGCAAGATGGCAATTTGTTGTGGTATTGACACGACATTACAAGGACCGAATAGTAATTTGTTTAGTAGCAATCCCGACGCTATTTTTAACAATCCTACACTGGTAGCTATGCGTGAAAAGCTGTTGGATCCTGAAAGTGATCCGCCGGAGGTCTGCAAGACATGTAATTTGTTGGGCGACCCCGGTTGGTAAACGATTGTAATAAAAGTTACTAAATCACAAAACGATTCCGTGGGGGAAGATTAAGGCTTAGTAAGAAAATAATTTTAGTTGCTAATTATGCCGATAAATATTGTCGCTTTACAACGATATTTGCCCGCCGCCGTTAAGAATATTCTAAAACCATATTATAGAAAATTATTTCCCAGTCAGTTGTGCGTGATGCTTTGGGTGACTTTTCGTTGTAACTACCGCTGTTCTTATTGCCCTTATGTAACAAGGTCAGATTACTCAAAAATTTACAAAAAAGAAAATGAACCAACGTCTGAAGCCTGGCTGCAAGCTCTTAATAAGTTGCCTCAGGCCAATATTTATATAGCCGGGGGTGAACCGTTTTTATATAGTGGCCTGCCGGAATTAATTAACGGATTAAAAAAACACAGAATACTTGGTATCGTCACTAACGCAACCGTCAGGAAGAACGTCTATGGGCGCATCATCAAGAATAAGAAGATAAATTTGACTCTGTCGTTTCATCGCGAATTCGTTACCGAAGACCAATTTCTTGATAAGATTAAAGAGCTGCGCAAGACGGGCCTCTTTCATTTTAACGTTAATTTAGTCGCAACTCGGGAGAATGTGATGATGATTCCAAAATTTAAAAAATTTTTCGCCGATAATAATGTTAGTTTACGCATTGAGCCCTTTCGGGATCTAGATGTAAAGTTTGAATATACGCCAGAAGAGAAAGAAATCCTTTCCCGTTACCTTGCGCCCGACAGAAATTCTGTGGATATAGCAAATTTTAACTCTTGCATGCCAAAGGAGTGTTCGGCAGGACAGAACTATATTAGCATTATGCCGGACGGAACCGTTTTTCGTTGCGTGGGCGGCAGTGAGTATTTTCACAATCCGTCAAAAAAGGAATTATTAGATTCAGTCGGATGTGATCCTGGTTTTTTCTTGATGGGAAATATATTTGACCCGAATTTTAGATTAGATAAGTCATCAGTGTATTGTCGGTTGCCATGTACCGCCGGGTGTGATTGGGATATGGCAAAAATTAAATGGTTAAAGAATAAAAAATAATTAAATAAATTTAGATGAAAGCGAAAGACGTTAGCGGACAAGCGCCCGGGGGCAAAAGAACTAGATTGGCCAAAGTTTTACCTTTGGATACCCCTTTTGTAGTTCAGATATTCCCAATATATGCCTGTGTTTTTAAATGTTGTTATTGTATTTTTTCAATCGATCCGGCTAAGCGCGGATTTATTTCTGATAAGATCGTAATGGATCTAGATTTGTATAAAAAGTGTATAGATGATTTGGCCAGATTCCCTAACAAAATTAAAGTGTTGCGGTTTGTGGGGATAGGCGAGCCGTTGTTGCATAAAAATATAGTTGAGATGATTGCTTATGCGGCTTCAAAACAGGTGGCTAATACCATAGAGATATTGACCAACGCGGCGCTTTTGACCCCAAAAATGTCAGACGCGTTAATATCGTCCGGTTTGAATAGATTGGTGGTGTCTTTGCAGGGAACTACCGGGAAAAAATATAAAAAAACATGCGGTGTAGACATAAATTTTGAAGAGTTTGTTGGTAATTTAAAATATTTTTTTGACCATAAGGATACCGTAAATGTTTATTTTAAAATTGTAGATACTGCGCTGGATGGCAAAGATGATGAAAAGAAATTTTACGAAATTTTTGGCGACATTTGCGATACTATCGCCATTGAACATACCGTGCCGATACATTCAGGAATAGATTACCTAAATGTTTTGAAGGATTCAGACAAGCCAGTCACACAGTTTGGGTTGCCCGTTTCAGAAGTCAAAGTATGCCCCCAGCCCTTTTTTACCATGCAAATTAATCCCGACGGAAAAGTGGTGCCGTGTTATTCTTTTGAATACCCGGAAATTATGGGCGATTGTAATAATCAATCGGTGTTTGACATCTGGAGTGGTTGGCGGTTCCAGCGATTCAGAAGCCGCATGTTAAATGGAATCAGGGGGGTGTGTGACACATGTGCCGAGTGTAATATAATTAAATATAGATTATTTCCGGAAGACGTTTTAACCGACGCGGATGCCAAAAGGCTTAAAAAGCATTATGAACTTTGAGAGTCGACCATGTCCCATTTGCGCTTGTCCCCAGCGCAGACTTCTTTACAGGCAGAATTTTCAAGAAAATTCCGTCTCCTTGTTGGCCGGCTATGAAGTAGTGGTTTGTAAAGACTGTGGTTTTGTTTACGCCGATAAGATTCCGTCACAGGATGAATTTGACAATTATTATGCGGTAATGTCTAAGTATGAATTTAATGACAAGAATGGTGTTGCCAACGAAGATTATGTCGGCTATTTTAAAAAGATTTTTAAATTTTTATCCCCGTACATAGGTAACAAAAACGCAAAAATATTGGACATAGGATGCTCGACCGGAGCATTATTATCGGTTTTTAAATCAAACGGTTACAAAAATCTTCTGGGGATTGATCCGTCGCCGTCGTGTGTAAAAACAGCAAAGGAATTATATAATATTGAGGCCAGCGTTAATAATGTTTCTAATTTTAAAACCAGCGAGAAGTTTGATTTGATTATATTGTCTGCCGTCTTAGAACACTTACTTGACTTTGGCGCTTTATTGCCCCAGATAAGATCGTTATTAAAAGACACCGGGCTGTTATTTGTGGAGGTTCCGGATGCCGAGAGGTTTAGCTTGTTTATTTCCACCCCTTTTCAGCAGTTCAGCACCGAACACATTAATTATTTTACGCGGCGTTCTATAGAAAATTTATTAAAACGTTTTTATTTAAAATTGATAAAAATAAAGCAGAACAAACACAAAATAAATTTTATTACCGACCCCGACCTTTTTATTTTATGCACCAAGGCAGACAAGAAAAAATTTGAAATCACCAGAGACGAAGCGGGCGAAGCGAGCATAAAGGATTATAAAGCGCGCTGCACCAAGATTAGTTTTGACATTAAAAAAACCATTCAAGAGAAATTGGACGGTAAAAATAAAATAATTGTTTGGGGTGCCGGCACACACACCTTAAAGCTAATCGGTTCCGGCTTAGACTTGTCGCGCATATTATATTTTGTTGATTCCAACAAGAGATATGTTGGTAAAAACATAAAAGGAATAGCCGTTAAACAGCCGGAAGACATTAAAGAAGACGTGCCAATATTAATATCAACCTATTCTTATCAGGAAGAGATTGCCCGTCAAATAAAAGAAATATTGAAATTAAATAATGAAATAATTAAGATTTATTGATGAAAAAGACCAGCATTGCCATACTGGGGGCCACTTCTCACATTGCCAAAGGTTTAATTAGTAACTTTTTAACAAGCGAGGGATTTAGCTTACAACTTTATACTAGGTCGTCTGAAAAAACCGCCGCCTTTATTAGCAGTGTCCATAAGACAACCGGCCAGGATTGCGTTGTCCACGACGGTTACGAAGATTTTAAAAAGCACTCCTACGATGTAATAATCAATTGTGCGGGAATCGGCACGCTTAATAAGCATAAGGGTAATTACAGCGCTTATTTTATGGTTACCGAAGAATACGATAACTTGGTTATCGCGTACTTGCGAGATAAATGTCCCGACGCCCTTTATATAAGTTTTAGCAGTGGCGCTGTTTATGGGAGGGATTTCCCAGCCCCCGCAGAGGAAAACTCTATTAATAGTATCTGCGTAAACCACGTAGTCGCCGAAGATTATTATGCCATTGCCAGATTAAACGCCGAGGCGAAACACAGGTCCTTTAAAAGTTTAAAAATTGTTGATTTAAGATTGTTTTCCTATTTTAGCCGGTTTATCGATTTAACCGACGGTTATTTTATCACCGAGGCGATAAATAGTGTTTTAAACAAGAGACCGTTCATAACCGACGATACAAATTTTATCCGGGATTATGTCGGCCCGGAAGACCTATTTTCGATGATTAAAAAATGTTTGGGCGCCGGAAAGATTAACACGGCCTTTGATGTTACGAGCGCCAAGCCGGTAGAAAAAAAAGAGATCCTTGATTATTTTTCTTCCGAATACGGGTTGAAGTATAAAACAGACCCGGCTCTAAATTATGTTAGTCCGACAGGACTAAAAAATGTTTATTATTCAAAGTATTTTAATGCGGCCAGCGTTGGTTATAAGCCGGCCTTCAGTTCCCTGGAAACAATTAAAAAAGAATCTAATTATATTTTAAGCAAACCCCGTTAGAAAGGGTGGAATTTTAACCCCCGCCCTTTTTAATAAGTCCCGTTAGAAATTTTATTTCTAACGGGATAAGGATTAAAACTTTATCCATACCATCTTCGCCATAAATGGTGGGGCTTTCTAACGGGGCAAATAATATGAAAACTGACCAAATTTTTAATCAACGGCAAGAGATAAATTCTAAACCGCTTTTTATTTTTGAGATGGCTAACAATCACATGGGCGATGTAGAACATGGATTAAAAATCATTCGGGAAGTCCAAGAAGTATGTAGAGATTTTTCCGCCCAAGGCGGACCGGCCTCGGGCTGGAATTTCGCTTTTAAATTTCAATACCGTGATTTGGACACTTTTATCCATCCTGATTATAAAAACAGAATGGACCTAAAATATATTAAGCGATTTTCTGAAACGCGATTAAACGAGGAAGAATTTTTAAAATTAAAAAACGAAGTTGAAAAGTTGGGTTTTATTTCCATTTGTACCCCGTTTGACGAGAAATCGGTTGAAAAAGTTGTGGCACACGGTTACGACATTATTAAAATTGCCAGTGCTTCATTTGGCGATTGGCCGCTGCTGGAAAAGATAGTCCAATATAATAAGCCCATAATCGCTTCTACCGGAGGCGCAAAATTGGAAGACATTGATAAGGTGGTGAGTTTTCTTCAGCACCGCAACAAACGGTTTGCGATTATGCATTGCGTCGGGCAATATCCCGTCCCGGAAGATCAGCTGCAATTAAATCAGATAACACTTTTAAAAGAAAGATATCCGGAAATCACCATCGGGTTTTCAACTCACGAGGCGCCCGACAATTTTGAAGCCGTGAAAATGGCGGTGGCCAAGGGAGCGGGTATTTTTGAAAAGCATGTGGGGATAAAGAGCGAAAAGTATTCACTGAACGCCTATTCTGCCTTTCCGGAGCAGGCGCGTAAATGGCTGGAGTCGGCTGAGCGGGCTTATAAAATGTGCGGTGTGGCCGGCCAAAGGCATGAGTTTGCTCCGGCGGAATTAGCCGATATCCGGCAGTTTCAAAGGGGGGTTTTCGCCGCGGAGGACATAAAGTCGGGAGAAAGGGCGGAAGCCAAGAACGTGTTTTATGCCTTCCCCAATAAAGAGGGACAAATTTTGGCCAACGAAATGTCCAAGTACACGGTTTTTATAGCCCAAAAAGATTTTAAAAAAGGCGAGCCCATTATGGCGGGCGAGGTGCAAAAAACCGAGACGCGCGAAAAAGTTTATGAAGCGGTGGCAAAAATCAACAAACTTCTGCGGCAGGCCAATATTCCGCTGTCCAGCAAGTGGGATTTTGAGCTCTCTCATCATTATGGTTTGGAAAGATTTTATGAAGTGGGCGCCAGTATCGCCAGCTGTATCAACAGGGAATACTGTAAAAAGCTGATTATAGTGTTACCGGGGCAGCAACACCCGTCTCATTACCATAAGATAAAAGAGGAAACGTTTAATGTTTTATACGGAGATATCACTTTTAATTTAGACGGTAAGCCCATGGAATGCGAGGCGGGTGACATTGCGGTTGTTGAGCGCGGGGTGAGCCACTCTTTCATTTCCAATGGTGGTTGTGTGTTTGAAGAGGTCTCAACCACCCACATTCCCGGTGACTCCTACTACGACGACGAAAATATACTTAAAAATAAGAATCGCAAGACGTCGCTGACATATTGGATTATTTAAATTGGTGCACATGCAAAAGCAGCTTGACCTGGCTAAAATAAAATTGGAAGAAGCAAAGCCACTCATAAAATTGTTTGGTTTGGATTATGACGGAACCGTGAGTGACGCCGATCATCAACAACCCCAAGTTTTTGGGTTGGTGGAGAAAATTTTAGCCAAAGATAAATCGGTGGCTTTTATAACCGCCCGCGCCGCTACGGCAATTAAAGTTCTTGTCCCGCCGTTGCAGGAATTGCTTGTCAGAGAAAACGTGTCTGTTCCCAGTTTTATTGCTGGGGGCAATGGCACTATCCTCCATGAGGTGAAAAAGAATGAGCTGATTGAAATTTATAATCACGGCTTTGGGTTGTCCCAAGTAAAGCAGGTGGCAGAGGTCGGGCGAAAAGTTTATGAAAAGTTGGGGATTAGCAACGCAGATTTAGCCAAGAAGGGCCTGGAAACATTCAGAAAATTTTTGCAGGACTCTTGGGAAGGCTATGTCCCGGTGGAGATGATTAATGTTTGTCGGCCCTATAACGGCGAATTGTTTACAGAACAGGCAAAAGTTACTTTTGTTTTACCCAAAGACAAAGTCTTGCACGCGAAAGTCGTGGCCGAACTTAATAAAGAATTGGGCGAACATTTTTGTGCCGCGACAGGGGATGATATGTACGTTCATATTACTAAAAAACTGGAAGAGGACAACAAGGCAGTGGCCATTAAAACCATTTTAAAATTGTTAGGCCTTGATTTTAACCAGGTGGCAACTTTTGGCGATATGCCCACAGGCAATGACGTCGGGCTTTTGAGTTTTCAATATAGTTTCACTAATTCAGACGAATTTGCAAAGGTTAAGAAAAATCCGGAACAGCCCCCCTATATTCTTTTGAACCCAACTTTAACGCCCGTTACCCGAGTTTATGAAGCGATAAATTATTTGATTTCTTAGTATGAAATTAAGCGATTACGTTTTTCAATTTATAAAAAAAGAAGTGGCCGACTCGGTTTTTTTGGTATCCGGCGGCGGCATCATGCATTTGGTTGATTCTCTGGGAAAATCTAACCTTAATTCTTATTGCTGTCACCATGAACAGGGCGCGGTAATTGCCGCCGAAGGTTATGGACGAATAAAAAATTTTCCAGGGGTGGCTCTGGTCACGTCGGGCCCGGGAGGAACAAACGCCGTAACCGGCATTGCCGGCGCATGGCTCGACAGTATCCCCTTGTTGGTGATAGCCGGGCAGGTAAAGCGGGATAATATTACGCCCCGTAAAAACGGAATTCCGGCGGTGAGAGCGATCGGTTTTCAGGAATTAAATGTAATTGATATCGTCAGGCCAATTACCAAATATGCCGTAACTGTGGAAGATAAAAAAGAAATACGTTATCATTTGGAAAAAGCCGTGTATTTGTCAAAATATGGGCGGCCGGGGCCGGTTTTTGTAGAAATACCCTTAGATGTTCAAGCAACAGAAATAGAGCCGGATAGTTTAAAATCTTTTGATCCGTCTGAAATTAAAGAAAAAACTCCCAGTTTAGACCCTGATTTAATGGAAAAAATAGTCCGGCTTTTGCAAGAGGCAAAAAGACCCCTGCTTCTGGCTGGTAATGGGATCCGATTTTCCGGTGGCGAAGAAATTTTGTGGAAAGTTTTGGAGAAATTAAAAATCAATGCTATCACGCCGATCTTTACCGCCGACGACCTTGTTACTTACGACTATCCCTATTATTTAGGCCGGCAAGGTATGCCCGGAAATCAGGCCGCTAATTTTGCCATAGATAATTGCGATTTACTTTTGGTAATTGGCGAAAGGTTGCAAATAACGCAAGTATCATGGGAAAGTGACAAATTTGCCTCGCAAGCTAAAAAAATAATGGTAGATATAGATGAGAACGAACTTCACAAAAAGACGATTAAAATAGATGTACCAATCCGCTGTGACGCAAAAATATTTTTAGAAGAACTTTATAAACAAGACATAGAATTAAATAGATGGGATGTAAAAGTTGAATCGATAAATCCGGATAATTATGCTTGTGGCAAAAAATATCTTAATGTTTATAAATTTTTAAATGATTTGAGCGATTGTTCTAATAAGATGAATGTGGTGACGGCAAACGGCATGGCGAGCTTAACTCTCCACCAGGCGTTAAAAATTACACGCGGCCAGAGGTTTCTGACAAACGCCGGACTCGGACATATGGGTTCCGGCCTGCCGATGGCTATTGGCGCCTGTATTGCGGGCGGTAAAAAACCCGTTATTTGTTCCGAGGGCGATGGCTCAATAATGATGAATATTCAAGAATTGCAGACAGTGATTCATCACAACCTGCCTTTGAAGATATTCATTTTTAATAATAACGGGTATTATTCTATAAGAAGCACCCATTTGAATTTTTTCAATAAAATTTTTGCGGCCGACCCGTCGTCCGGTGTTACTTTACCGGATTTTAGTAAACTTATACCTGCTTGGGGGTTGGCCTATGAACGGATAAATAACGACGATGAATTGTTCAAACTGGAGAAAGTAATGGATTATAAAGGGCCAATTGTTTGCGAGCTGATGCTTAACCCGGCCCAACCTATGCCGGAGCGCTGGTCGGCCGGTATGTTTAACAAAAAATAGCATGCTTAACGAAAAAGAATTAAGACAATTAGTATCGTTACTTAAAAAAATAGATAATCCTCACGAGGGGCTGCCCCAGCCGGTTTTTGACGCCTTGATTAAAATTGTTCCTTTCGTGGCTTGCGAATTGGCAGTTGTGGATGGGAAAGGAGGGGTACTATTAACTTGGCGGGAAGACAAATGGTGGCGGGGATGGCATTTCCCAGGTAGATTAATGCGTTTTCGAGAGAGTTTTGAAGAAGGCATAGAGAAAGTCGCTCAAAATGAGCTTGGTATCAAAATAAACAGCTATAGATTTTTATTTGCTAAAGATTGCAGTCAAGGCATACGCGGCCATGTTGTTTCTTTGGTGTTTCGTTGCGAGACTGTTATGATCCCAAAACGCGGGAAATTTTTTAAAAAAATGCCAAAAAATATTATAGAAGCGCATAAGGAGTTGTGGAAGAAAATACAAAAATTTTAGATTACGCGGCGCGCGATAGTGTAGAGTAAGGTTTTACCGAGAGGCCTTGATAGGGTCTCTTTTTTTATGGTATATTTATTATGTCTTTTGCGATGGGCGCAAAAGTGGCTTTTTTAATTCTAAAAAAGGAGTTGACAACCTAAAAGGAGGATGTGATGAGCAAAGTGATCGAAGGCAGACGGGACGAGGTTGCTCGGGCTCGGGTGGAACTGGAAGACAGTACCTTTGTGGCCCTTCAGGAATGGCAGCTTGGCACAGCCCTTCACAACGCAATCGCACGGCTTTCCTGGAACAATTTCTTTGAGGCCGTGGCCATAAGAAGGCGGGACAAAAGGCTCGAGGTTTTTTTGCGGAAGCGGGCGGACAATGACAATACTTATCCGGGAGAGTGGCATGCTCCTGGAGCAGCTTTCCGGCCTGGCGAAAATGAGCGGGACGTGGCCAACCGTCTCAAGCAGGAGTTCGGGATCCCGATCGCTTCTTTCCATTATGTCGGCGAATACGTCGACTGGAAAAAAGGCGAGGCTAGGGGTTCAGGCATTTCCCGGATTTATCTCGTCGAACTTAAAGGCGCTCCGCGTGAAGACGACCGACATGGCTGGTACCCGGTGAACAAGTTCCCTGAAGTCACAGTGTTTCACCACCGGCGCCGGCTCGGAATCATTCCGAAGGCTGTCCGGGCCTTTAAGGCCGAAGCCGCCAAGTCGGTGGCCCATCCAAACAAATGAGGGGTAGCAACGCGCTCCGTCCAAAAACTCAAAGGAGTTGAGGACGGAGCGCATTTTTTATTTCAGGTTGCTATTTTAGGAGAAAAATGATAAGATAATCGTAAGTTTTCAATTGTTTAACATTATTATTACCATTCTATTATGTCTGAGTTACATAAAAAAATAATAAGCATTGTTACCCCCTGTTACAATGAAGAGGAAAATGTGGCCGAAGTGTGCCGGCAAGTTAAGGGAGTGTTCGCGGAATTACCGCAGTATGATTATGAGCACATTTTTATAGATAACGCTTCCAAAGACGAAACGGTAAATATTTTAAAAGCCATTGCCAAAGAAGACGGGCGCGTCAAAATTATAGTGAATGCCCGCAATTTCGGCCAAGTCCGGTCGCCCTATCATGCCTTATTACAGACCGTGGGTGATGCTGCTATGTTTTTAGCCGCCGACCTGCAGGAACCGCCCGTCCTCATTAAGGATTTTATTAAAAAATGGGAAGAAGGCTATAAGATCGTTATTGGGGTAAAAAATAAAAGTCGGGAAAATCCGATAGTGTTTACCGTAAGAAAATCATATTACGATATTTTGAAGAAATTTGCCGATGTTGAACAAATAAAAAATTTTAACGGTTTTGGGTTGTATGACCGGGCATTTATTGATACCATAAAAAAATTTGACGACCCGTACCCTTATTTCCGCGGAATGATAAGCGAGGTTGGCTTTGAGAGGGCGGAAATCGGATATGTTCAGGCGGAAAGGAAAAAAGGCAGAAGCCACAGCACTTTTTACGATCTTTACGATATAGCCATGCTTGGTTTCGTAAATCATTCAAAAGCACCTTTGCGTCTGGCCAGTTTTATCGGTTTTGGCATGTCCATATTAAGTTTTTTGGTTGCCTTGATTTATTTGGTTCGTAAACTGCTTTTTTGGCAACAATTTCAGCTTGGACTGGCCCCGCTTGTTGTTGGAATTTTTTTATTAGGCTCTTTGCAATTATTTTTTATAGGGATTTTAGGGGAATATTTGGGGTCGGTTTATACGCAGATAAAACACCGTCCTCTGGTGGTGGAAAAGGAAAGAATAAATTTTTAGTAAATTTTATGTTTGACTTGAGAGCAATTTTAAACAATCCACACATTTATAAACTGTTTCAAAATTTGGTGTCAGACAAAAAACATACAGCCGAGTATGTCAGCAAATACATAAGGCCAAAAGACGATGATTATGTTTTAGATGTGGGTTGCGGACCGGCGGATATTCTAGATTTTTTGCCCAAAGTTAAATATTTTGGGTTCGATTTATGCCATAGATACATTGACGACGCAAAAAGAAAATACGGTGATCGCGGAACTTTTTTTTGTGAAGAGCTGACCGAGTCAAGCGCCCCCAGCGGTATAGAGTTTGACTTAGTCTTGGCGAACAGAGTTTTGCACCATTTAAACGACGAAGAGGCAATAAGACTGTTTAAATTAGCCCAAAATTGTTTAAAAAGCGGCGGTCGCTTGGTAACGATTGATGGATGCCATCTTAAAGGCGAGAACTTTATTTCAAAAATACTATCGTCTTGGGACCGCGGAAAATACATTCGAGATAATGACAGATATTTAAATCTTGCGCGTGAAGTTTTTAAAAACATAGAACACCACATAAGGGGAGACCTTTCAAATATCCCAGGAAATCAAATTATAATTTGTTGCACGAAGGACTAACATTTGGGATGATGTTTTTGTTAAAACACCACAAAAATCAACTTTTCAGATACATATTTGTAGCCGGCATGAATGTTATGATCGGTTATGGCGTATTTGCGTTTTTAATTTTTTTAAAATTGCATTATATTTTAGCTATTACAGTATCTACGATTTTTGGAATTTTGTTCGGCTTTAAAGTCTTTAGCGTCCTGGTTTTTAACAATAAAAATAATTTTCTCATATTAAAATATTTATTAGTGTGGGCGGCAGTTTATCTTTTGAATATTGTGGGTTTAACAGTCCTGAATTATCTAAAGATAAATAATTATGTCGCCGGATTTATGATGCTGTTTCCTTCGGCGGCGCTGGGATTTTTGTTGAACAAAAAATTCGTTTTTAAGAAAGTCAACCAGGATAAAATTTAATCGTTAAAATTAATCTTTTTTGTATGGAAAAAAGATTGCGCCAAGCGCTGATTGATGAATATGCAGTAAAATTCCCGCCAAAGAAATTTGTCCCCGGCCAGTCGTCTGTGCCAGCGTCGGGTAAGGTTTTTGACGAACAAGAGATTCTGTTGGCCACAGAGGCAATTTTGGACGGATGGTGGACCGAGGGGCGGTTTAGTAATTTGTTTGAAGAAAAGATAAGCAAATGGCTCGGAATTAAACATGCTATTTTGGTTAATTCCGGCTCATCGGCCAATCTTCTCGCTCTGTCCGCCTTAAAATCGGCGCGTTTGAGGGATAAAAGACTAAATGACGGCGATGAGGTAATAACCGTGGCAGCCGGATTTCCCAGCACGGTTAATCCGATAGCCCAAAATAATTTAGTGCCGGTATTTGTTGACGTTGATTTGGGCACTTACAATATCAATATTGAGGGAATTAAAAAAGCCATCGGCCCAAAGACCAAGGCCATCATCGTCGCTCATACGCTGGGTAACCCATTCGATCTGGACGCCGTAGCCGATATTTGCCAAAAAAATAATTTGTGGTTGATAGAGGATAACTGCGACGCGTTGGGTTCCAAATATAACGGAAAATTTACCGGCACTTTCGGCCATATTTCAACCGGTAGTTTTTATCCGGCCCATCACATAACCATGGGAGAGGGTGGGGTAATTTTTACTAACGATCCCTTGCTTAATAAAATTATTCGCTCGCTTCGCGATTGGGGCAGAGATTGCTGGTGCAAAACCGGCCACGACAATAATTGCGGCAGAAGATTTGAGTGGCAATTGGGGGATTTGCCGCTTGGCTATGACCATAAATATATTTATTCGGAGATGGGATATAATTTAAAATTAACCGATATGCAAGCCGCCCTGGGGCTGGCCCAGATGGAAAAGCTGGGCGGTTTTATAGCCAAGCGCAAAGAGAATTTTAGATTTTTATATAATGGCCTGAAAAAATACGAAAAATTTTTTATCCTCCCGGTGTGGCAGAAGAAGGTAGATCCAAGCTGGTTTGGGTTTTTGCTGACCGTGAGATCGGGTGCGCCGTTTAACAGAAACCAAATTGTGCAGCATTTGCAAGAGAATAAGATAGGCACAAGATATTTATTTGCCGGCAATCTTATTAAACAGCCGTATTTTATTGACAACAAGGTTAAGCATAGAGTTGTGGGCGAATTGTCTAATACCGATATTGTGATGAAGGACACTTTTTGGATAGGCTGTTATCCGGGGCTGTCTAAAGAAATGCTTGAATATGTGGTGGGCAGTTTTGATTCGTTTTTGGCTCGGTTGTAAACATAACTAACTAATTATGGAAGAAGTCATAAAGCGCTGCGTCGGTTGGCTAAAAATATTTTTGAAGAATCATGGCGCCGCCTGCATTTTAGCGATATTGGTCGGGGCGACATCCATTGCACCTCATTTATTAGCACAAAACGCTTTGGGTACGGATTATCAAGGTTTTCCGCTTTTATTTCAATCAAACGAAGATTATTATTTGGCGCGCGTGCAGGAGATTATAGATGGTCACTGGTTGGTAAGCTCGTCGTACATTTTTGAATATAAAAATAATTTAACATTGGTTTTCCCGATTGGGGAATTTTTGTATGCTTTTCCGGCCCTGCTACTTGGTGTTTCGGCAGTGCACGTATTAATGGCAACAAAATTTATTTTTCCTGCCCTGCTTTTTTTGCTGATATATGTTTTATTATATAATTTATCAAAGCAGACGAGAGGTGATAAAATCAACGCAATCTTTGGGGGATTATTAATTACCATCGGTACTTATTTCGCTAACTATAAAGAGACATGGTCGATATTAACCGGACAAAGCTCTGACCTTTTTCTTTCTATTTGGACGCGGCCGGTAAACCCGATAACCGGGGCGCTATTTCTTTTTATTTTTTTAATTTTACTTTGGAAAAGCATCGGATCGGATAAATGGTATTGGCCAGTAGCCGCCGGAATCGTGTTGGGATTAATGCCCGGATATATATTTAGTTGGATGGTAGCCTTAGCTGTTTTGAGTGCCTATGTTGTTCTTTTATTGGTCCGCAAACGCCTTGAAATAATTAAAAAGTTATTTTTTGTTGTTTTAAGCAGCGCTTTGGTGGGTATGCCCATCTGGTATCTTTGGTTTAGTTCTCTTTTCGTGGCAGAGGATAGCCAATATGTGGCTTCCCGTTTTGGATTAATGTTGACTCATTATCCCATACTCAATAAAGTGGTGCTGGTACAAACAGTATTTTTTTTGGCGTTATTTTTGTTTGAGTGGCAGAGAAAGAAAAAAAACAGTGAGAAATTTGAAGAATGGTGGTGGTTCGCGGCGGCGCTGGTGCTTGGAAATTGGCTGGTTTATAATCAGCAGATTATTACCGGGCGGGTGGTTTGGGTGCCCCACCTGACTCAATACACAACACCAACGGCCTTTCTTACTTTTGTTCTGGTGTTGGGCAATTATTTTAAGACGCGCACCCCAAAATTATGGAGCGCGGTTATCGCCGCGGCATGTTGTGTGATTGCTTTATTTTCACTGATGACGACACTTAGTTATAGGAGCCAGTTAAAAGAATTTTCTGAATTACAGCGCCTTGTCCCATTTTTTGAATGGCTTAATAGTTACACCGCTAAAGATTGTGTTGTGTTGACAAAAGAGCAAGAAGGCACAGAAATTTTAAGCGGGTGGATTCCCGCGTTCACACATTGTAATACGTACTCAAGTACCTATGCTCTAGTACCGCCCGAACGCGTATATTTTAATTATATTGTAAGCCTGCGTTTGCAAGGTATAAAAAAACAGGACTTGGAGCAATATCTTTGGGAGCATAAAGCTGAGTTGCGGGCATATTTTTTTGAAACATGGCCACAATTGTTTGTGCCTACCGGTGCCTCCGTCGATGATAGTTGGCTCGCTGGTCCCATTCAAACGCTTATAGACAACTACGATTTCTTACTTAAAGAAGATTTTACTACTGCTTTAAAACGTTACCGCGTTGATTATTTGGCAAGCGAAGAGTCGATGTCCGCGTCGCTCGCAGAGCAATTTCCTCGCGCGTGCCTAATGGGAAAATTCGGGTCAGTTTATGTTTATCAATTATGACCGGCGCTTAATTTTGGGGAATAAAAAAATGGCACGCTGGGCCATTTTTTTAGTTCGTCCAGTTTTTCATTTGGCATCTTTTATTTTTTGCATCGTTTGGTGCCAGCCAGTAATTTGTTTTTCGTAATTCATTTCGTCTTCAGCCAGTCGGATATAGCACTGGCGCGATAATTTGAGGCGCAACTCGGAATCGTTGCCCAGTTCCTTAATTTTTTGAGCCAAATCGTTAGCGTCGTTGTCTTTAAAATATAAGGCGCTGCGCCCAGCGTCCCACTCCAGTCCGCCGCCACCCGGTAGAATACTGGGAATGCCTAAGGCCATGGCTTCAATCAGGGATATTGAGGTCATATCGGTCCGCCAGTGCGGTTGGATGAAAATGTCGGCTTCCTTCAAGGATTCAAAAAACTTTTCTCGGGGGACCCAGCCGGGCAGCTGAACATAATTTTCCAGGTCCAGGTCTTTAACCATTTGTTTAAGCTCGGCCTCCAGGGGACCCGTGCCACCCAGCAGCAGATTAAATTTTTCTTTGTTTTTTATTTTAGCGAAGGCTTCAATTAGCAGCTCAAACCCTTTGCCCGGCGCCATGCGGCTGGAGTAGAAAAGATTTATCCGGTCATTGGTTTTATTTCTTTTAATATAGGAATTTTCGGTTAGGTCGTTTTTGGCCATTAAACTTTGATAGTCAACCGGGTCGCCAAAAATAATGCTCCGACCACTGGTTTTTAGTCCGAAATTTTCGTAAGATTTTTTCAGATAAGGATTCGTAAAAAGCATTAAATCAATCTTGTTGGCCAGTAACATGCCGATATATTTTTCTATATACCAGCGAAGAAATTTTTTAAGCTTGCCCCAAAAAGTCTTCTTGGCGGAGTAGCCGCCTTCTGATTCGGGCCAACAAATTAGCTCACGATTAAAGTAGGCTGAAATTGGCGTTTGGCCGTCCAGCCATCGATAAAGTCCGGCGGCGTATAAAAAGGCGTGGCCGTCAACATGGAAAAAATCCGCCTGTCCTTCAAATTCTTTCAGGATTTTATAAAGTCCGACCTGAATGCCAAGTAAGCCCCGCGCTATCACATTTTTTTCAATTACCCGATAGGGCAAGGGTTGGGGAATATTATTTTTGTAAGAAAAGACGGTGATGGCTGTTACGTCGTTGCTCAATTTCTGCAACCCCCTCATCATTAAATCAAATTCGCCGATAGAACTGCCGGCAGTGACAAAATTCAGCTTGGAAGTGATAAAATATATTTTCATAACTGGTGTCAGATGGGGTAAGGAGGGGTTGTTAAATTAAGATGATTATGGTAAGCTTATTTTATATTTATTCAACATTCTCAACTTATCATTATCGGATAGAAAAGACAACTTTATGTCTAAAAATAAGCCGATTTATGGCCAAATTAGCGGGTGTCAAATATGTGCTGATTATAATTTGAAAACAGTTTTATCGTTAGGCCACCAGCCCATTGTGCAAGAGTACTTGGCTGCCAGCCAGCTCCGCGAGCCGGAGACGACTTATCCTTTGAATCTCTGCCGTTGTTCAAACTGCGGTTTGCTTCAGCTTGATTATATTGTTGACCCGCGCCTGGTCTTTCCTAAAACGTATCCCTACCGCACCGGGTTGACGAATATGCTGATTCGCAATTTTCGGGCTTTGGCGGAGGAGCTTGAGAAGGAATACGGGATAAATAAGGGTGATTTAATTGTTGATATCGGCTCAAACGACGGAACGTTGCTGGCGGGTTTTAAAGCCAAAAGGATGCGGGTTTTGGGCGTTGAGCCGACGGACGCGGCTAAAGTAGCCGTAAAAAATGGCATTCCGACTATTCAGGATTATTTTAACAAACAGGTTGCGGCCAAGATCGTCAAAAAATATGGGTCGGCTAAAATTATTACCGCGACTAACGCGTTTGCCCATATCAATAATGTTCCGGCGCTGGTGCAAAGTATAAAAATGCTCATGGATGAGCGCAGCGTTTTTGTTTCCGAGTCACAATATTTAATGGATATTTTTGAGAATTTGGAATTTGATACCATATATCATGAGCATTTGCGCTTTTATTCGTTAAGGTCTTTGGACTATTTATTTAAAAAATTTGGCATGACCTTGATTGACGCGGAGCGTATTTCGGCGGCCGGTGGTTCAATTCGCGTTTTTGCGATGAAAGGCAAACGGCCGCAGAGCAGTCGCGTCAGAGAGCTGATAGTCGCAGAAGAAAAAATTGGGCTTTATGAAGAAGCGGTCTGGAAGAAATTTTCCGAAAAAGCGCTGGCGGCCAAGAATGTGTTGCTGGAAATTTTGATTCAATGTAAAAAAGAGGGAGCCAGAATTGTCGGGTTAACCAGTCCGGCTAGATCCAATACCTTGCTGGGTTTTAATAAAATTGATGGCCAATTTTTGGATTATTGCTGCGAGAAAAAAGGTTCGCCAAAAATAGGGCTTTTTACGCCGGGCACTCATATTCCGGTGGTTGATGAAGAAAAATTATTTAAAGAGCAGCCCGAATACGCGCTGGTTTTATCTTGGCATATCGGCGAGGAATTAATGAAACTGATGAGAAAATTCGGCTATAAGGGAAAATTTATCATACCCTTACCTAAACCGCGAATCGTTAGTAATATTTAAACTAAAGGAAATGAAAAACAAAAAAATTCCTTGGTGGATGCCTTGTGTTGGCGGCAAACAAGAGCGCCAATTTATTAAGCAGGCCTTGGATAATAATTACGTAAACGAGGGTGAATTAGCCGTTCAATTTGAACAAAAGATCGCCAATTTGGTAGGCGCTAAATACGCTGTTGCCACTACCAGCTGCACAGCAGCCATTTTTTTGGCGTTAAAGGGTTTGGGTGTCGGTGCGGGGGATGAGGTTATCGTGCCGGACATGACTTTCATCGCCACCGCTAATGCGGTTAATCTAACCGGCGCTAAGTCTGTTTTAGTTGATATCGATCCCGATGATTTGAATATTAGTATTAATGCGCTAATTAAGGCAATTACGCCAAAAACTAAGGCCATTGTGCCTGTCCACGTTACCGGCCGGGCGGCCGATATGGAATCAATACTTAAAATTGCCCGCGATCATAAATTATTTGTGGTAGAAGACGCTGCTGGAGCTTTGATGTCAAAACATAACGGAAAATATTTGGGCACTTTCGGCGATGCCGGCTGTTTTTCTTTTTCGCCCAACAAAACCATCACTACCGGTCAAGGCGGAATGATCGTGACCAACGATTCGGATTTGCTTACTAAGTTGCATATGCTTAAAGATCAGGGGCGCCCCGTGCGCGGAACGGGCGGTGATGATCTGCATGATGTTATCGGTTATAATTTTAAATTTACCGATTTGCAAGCCGCCTTGGGATTAGGCCAACTTTATTATTTGCGGTCAAGGATTAAAAGAATGAGTAGAAATTACCAGCTTTATGTTAAAAATTTGCAAGGCGTGAAAGGAATTAAAATTTTTAAAACTGATATTGAAAATGGCGAGGTGCCGCAGTGGACCGATATCTTTGTAGAAAAGAGAGATGAATTAGCCAGTTATCTTAAAGAAAAAAATATGGATTCTCGAAAATACTGGTTGCCTTTGCATCGGCAATTGGCGTATAAGCAAGCTGACGATAATTTTCCAAATAGCGTCAAGATATCACCGCGATCGCTTTGGCTGCCGTCAGCTTTTACTCTGAAGGATACTGATATTAAGAAAGTTTGCGAATGCATAAGGAATTTTTTTGATTCGGCAAAATAACTTGTTTTGCGAAAAACCCCAAAAAGACCGCTTATTAAGCGGTCTTTTTGGGGTTGGGGTTTTTCTGGTACCAGCGAAGAGTTTCTTTTAGTCCTTGGTCTAGAAATGTTTTCGCTTGCCAGCCAATTAGTTTATTGATTTTGCTTGTATCGGCCAGGCGGCGCTTGACGCTGCCGGCGGGCGATTTTTGAATATCTAATTTTTGCGGGTGCCAACCAATGATGGCAAAAAGTTTTCCAGCCAAATCAAGCATGGCAATTTCGTCTTTGGCGCCAATATGCACGGTTTCTATGGGTTGGTTATCCGTGGCGGGCGAATCCATCAGCTTTTGCATTGCTTCTACCGCGTCGCCAATATAGCAAAAGGTTCGGGTGTCATCGGCGCCATAGATCGGGAATGGGTCAACTTTGTTGGTAATACGTTTTATAAATTCTGGTATCACGTGATCGTAGCCTGCGCGCGGGCCGTAAAAATTATGCGGCCGGACAATGACAGCGGGGAAATTATAGGCCTTGGCGTAGTGAATGACAAAAAGTTCGCCGACCAATTTTGTCGCGCCGTAAGTCCAGCGGGGATTATAGGTGTCGCTGATAACCAGCGGGACATTCTCGGGTGTGGGAATCGGCAATTGGCCGAAGGCTTCCAGCGCGCCGGCGTAAGCTTCGTTGGAAGAGGTGAAGCAAAGTTTCGGTTTGCGTTTTTGTTTTTTAATCCATTCCAGCAGATAAATTAAAGAAAGGGTATTGACGCGCAAAACTTCCTGCGGAATTTCATAAAACCATTTAGTGCCGTTGATAGCCGCCAAATGATAAATATGATGGAAACCAGCACCTAATTTAGCAAAGGTGGCGGGCTTAGTTAGGTCGGCTTTAATAAACTTTACCCTTTTGTTTCTAAGAAGGTTTTTAAAATTTTCATCCATTTTGCCGCGTTGCAGATTATCAACCAAAGTCAGATGATTTTCTTGATTTTTGAGCAGTTGTTTGGCGAGATGACAGCCGATAAAGCCGGCGCCGCCGGTGATTAAAATTTTTTTCATTTTTTGTTTTGGTTTTTTCATAACGACGACTAATAAGGAAAATAAAAGAATTCGCAGTTTTTAATATCTAATTCTCAGTAATAAAATCTAACACTTTTTTGCCAAATTGGCAAGAATTGAAAACGTATTCTACATTCTAATAAATTATACCACCAAATACCATTAATAAAAAAGCCTCAAGGATTAATTTCTAATCCTTGAGGCAAAAATTCGTTGCAGAACTATAGCCTGCCCGTCACAGCTTGAATAGCTGCTTCGGCTTCCTGTTTATGTAGGAAACCCATTATTTCGGGCAGTCCATCAGCCGGAAACCACTTGCTTTCGTTAAATTCAGGACCGGAGGCTGCGGGTTCACCAGCGACGATGGTCACCGGGTAAACCATTATAACAGCATGCTTTTGGGGATCGCCCTCCGGCTCATCGAAAACCCGAACAGGGTTATTGGGCCCCCAAGGCGAAATAATTGAAACGGATACTCCCAATTCGCGCTTCGCCTGGCGTTCTATAGTCTCCGCTAGCTTCTCCCCTTTCAGAACCCGTCCGCCAACAATGCACCATTTCCCATACTCGGTCTCAAGTTTCCGCTTAATAAGTAAAACCTTGATTCCGATTTTCCCCCGTCTTAAAATAACCAGATCCACGCAGGGTATGGGCATTGTTTTCTGGATTTTGTCAAAGAGCTCTTTCGGAATAAATCCCGTCTTCGGAACAACACTATCAGCACTTTTAGCCATCTCACCCTCCTTGTTTGGATTTGATAGAAAATCTTAACATTTCAAACCTATTATGTCAAGATCAACAGCGCAACCATTCATTTAAAAATTGATTTTGATAATCAAAAATTATTATTATTGGGTCAAAGCTTTTAAAACAACCTTAACCTCTTCGCGATGGCGAAAACCCATAATTTCGGGTAATTTATCGGCCGGAAACCACTTGCTTTCGCTAAATTCCGGCCCGGAGGGCGCCGGTTTGCCCGATTTTATAATAACCGGATAAGATAACAAAATTGGATGCTTTTGCGGATCAAAATCAATATTATCAAAAACTCTAAGCGGATGATTGGCGTCCCAGGGCGGAATAATTGGAACTAAAATTCCCAATTCATTTTTCGCCTGTCGGTTAATAGTTTGGGCCAGAGTTTCGCCTTTTAGCACTCGCCCGCCCACCACACACCACTTGCCAATTTCCGGATAAATTTTCCTTTTTATGAGCAGCACTTCTATTTTTTTATTTTTAATTTTTAAAATCACCAAATCTGCACAAGGAATTGGTACGGATTTTTGAATCAACTCAAAAACTCTTTTACTTAAAAATTTTGCTTGAGGTATTATTTTTTTATCTCTTCTTGGCATTTTATTATCTGTATTATTTTCCCAACCAAACCTGAAGTCTTTTATTATATTAATTATTTTTGATATTCGTTTAAGAAATCTTGAAATTTTTCTTCCGAATAGATTTCAGGGCCAACATTTTCTTCATAAAATTTTAGCCATTTTTCAAAATCTTTTTTCGTTTCGTCCCAAATGAAAGATTTTTCAAAATTCTCCTTTTTCTTTCTAAATTCATCAGCATGCTTTTTTAAAAAGGCTACCCATAATTTGTCATCAGTCAAATCGGTGTGCCGAGAAAATAATTCCAAAAAAGACCTATAAGTGTTTCTTAATTTTTTGAATATTTTTTTAGCAGAATCTATCTCGGCTATTTTTTCAAAATCAAGGCAGAAGTTTAAGCCATCGATGACGCATTTTTTATCTTTTCTCTCCATAACTGGCGCATCAGCCGGTCGGATAATCGTTTGGCCGTCAATATAGAAAGGGAAGCCTTCTTCTACCAAGATACCTTGCGTATTATGGTAAAAGCCCAGAGGGTCAAAGCGGCTTAGTCGGTCAGAATCGCGCAATATCTTTAAGGTATCATTGGATGTTTTGTTGATGCAACTGTGGCGTTTTACCGCTCTTTGGATGTCGTTGTATTGCGGGTAGTTTATTCGGCCATCTTCGTAAAGTCTATGGTAGAAATCTTTTGAAATGATGCAAGAAAGTGTTGCGTGTGATCGTTTTTTTATATCCGTTTTTTCTATGGTCCTTCCCCAATCGTGCGTCAAACTTGACATTTCAGCATTGAAAGTATTTTTACCTTCTCCAAGGGCAACTATTTTTGAATAGTGAGCCACTAAACAAGTGTGTTCCCAGCCGTGATAGTCTGATATCTTTGTTAGGATCTTTTTGGTTTCTTTTTTGGTAATTTTTATAGTTTCTTCGTTCCTCTTGGTCATCTGAGGTTTTGTTGTCAATGATTATACTCTATTTTTTTTATTTTTTCAGCCAAAGCCATAGGCTTTTATTATTTTCAACTTCTAATTTTATAATTTTTAGGCCGGCCTTAGCAGTTAATGTCTGGGCTTCTTCTGGGGTTAGCGAAGTGCCATGAAACCATTGCCAAGAATGAGGCGAGGCGCCGGTGCGAAGCTGAATTTTGACTATCTTGGCCGGTTTTAGGGTTCGGGCTATTTCTTTAAAGTAATCTTGCACCAGAGCAGTGGTCGGCAAATGTTTAAATACCAAGTAAGAAAAAACCAGATCAAATTTTTCGTCAGGGAAGGGTATATTATTGCCTGCGTTTTCTCTCAACTCAATATTGTCGGTTGCCCATAAACGCTTGCGGGCAATAGCTAGCATAGCAGGCGAAATATCAACGCCGTGGACTATTTTGAATTCTTTGCCAAAAAATTCAGTCATCCGTCCGACGCCCGCGCCAATTTCCAAAACGATTTTATCTTGAAAATTGCCCAATACTTCGCGTAATAAAGTGTCGCCAGATACGTATTTTAAGTAATCGTCTTCGCCGCTTTGGCGTAACTCAAATTCGTCCACATTTTGGCGCGACCTTGTCTCTGGATTAGCGTAATAATATGAATTCTTTTTGGCCAGTTTTTCCCAAGCCATCTTAATTTGGGGTAAAGATTTTTTGGAGGCGGAGAGTTCAAAAAATTTGACCATCGGCTTAAGTAGTCGCCGCGCTTCCTTAGTAATCCGCAAAGAATTTAAGCTGCGCCACCAACGCCGTACCAAAGATGTAATTCCGTGGCGATAGTTATCATAATCCCATGATGAAAACCATTGTGGCAAAGTATAGGCGTCCGTAATTTGTTTGTGAAGATCGTTTGATTCGCCTATCGCTTTAAGAAGCGGTGATGGGCCGGTTTCATTTTTCCAGGCCGCAAAGGCCCGCGTATCTTTAGGCAGGCAATGCCCGCCGAATGTTTTCCCATAGCGCAAATAACTTTTTTTCTCAAAAAAGAAATTAATAATATGTTCAATCTTTTTTCGCTGCTCTTTGTTTTTGGGAAGAGTAATGCTGTCGCCAAATTCATTAACAAAAGCAATGCGCAACGCGTTCCAAATATTAGAAAGATATTTAACGTAGGCTGCTTCTTCGGGCGTGCCCTTAAAAACCTTGCAAGACCGTCCTTCCCATTGTTTTATGAAGCTTGGGTAAACGGTTTCTGTTTGACTGCCCAAAGCAAAGATAAAAGGATTTAAACATTCCTCCACGGCGTTGATTTCATGAAGAAACTCCGGGAGATAAATATGAAATGTAAGATGCTTAAGGCGTTTGGGCAGAATCGTGGAACGAAGGATAATTTTCCCCTGTGCTAAACGCAACGATTCCAAGGCCCTCTCAATTGAAGAAATATCTTGATGTCCGTTTTCGTTCACGTGATCGCCGACACAGACGATATACCAAGTATCCGGACTATCAGCCCCTAGGGGCTTATCTATCGGTTTGATGCTTTCATAAAGTGCTTGATATTTATTAGAATAGTGATATTTCGGAGTCACGACATCATAATAAAAAACTTCAAAACCCATTCTAACGAGTGCCAATGCATTGGCTTGTCCAACCCAGCCGAAGCCAACAACAACGATTTTTTCGGATTTTTCTTTTGATGGCATATATATAAAATTATTTATCCCGCACCTTTTTTTGAAGACCCCATCCCGCTCAGCGGGACTGTAGTTGGATTAGCCTCTTATGCGAGCAGCGGCTGAGTCTAGAACTCCGCTGCGAGCAAAAGGTGCGGGATTTATTTTCCATTTATCATAACTGGCAGTTTTAAATTTAGTTTTTTAGCAATTAAATCGGCCAGTAAAGTCAATTTTTCCTTTTCAATTTCCGACGTGACTCCTTTCCCCCAAATCTCCGCTAAATTAATTGGCGAGGATTCTTCCAAAATAGCGCCGATAAAATTGATTAATTCAGATTCATTATAATTAAATTTTTCTAATTGTTCTTTGACTAAAAAAGGCAGCCGTTCAATATCGTGGCAATGTTTAACAGAAGATAATTTATTATAAGAAACATCGCCGAAAGTAATGACGGGTTTTTTCAGCAGTATCGCTTCCCAGCCGATGGTGCTGGTAATGGCGGTTACTAATTTGGCGTTTCGGATAATATCAAAAGGCGAAACGGTCGGGTCAATCAGCTTGACATTCGGGATTTTTTTTAATTCGCGATAATAATTATAGGGACGATAGCCCAGCATCGCCGGATGCTCTTTTACATAGAGTTTAAAATGCAAAGGAAGCGACTTGGCTATTTGACGAATTAAATTTATTTGGTCGGTCCAGAAGGGCGCAAACATCAAAAGGGAAATTTCCGGTTCATAATGTAGGGGGAAAAAGGCATAATCTTCTGTCGGGCGAGTCGGCTCATAGAGGCGCTGGAATCCAATTAATAACCTGGTTTTTCTTTTTAGGCGATCAATAAAAAATCCCCAGGGGCTTTCCTCGCAGTAGTCCAAGAATTTCTTTTTGAAGAAATAATTGAAAGTAGATTTAACGAACCAAATTAGCGACCGGAAGAAATTATTTGGCAGGAACCATTTTAATTGGTTCTGCCGGCTGCCGCGGTTTTTGTTTGGGAAGGCATAAAAATAAGTAATAGAGTACTCTCTAAATTTTTTAAGATAATCGTTGGCTTCGCGAATTTTTTTACTTTCGGTATTATTTTTGGTCAAATTATCAAATAATTCTTCTGCCCAACTAAAATTTTTATAACCCTCACTTAGCGTGAGATCGTCATTTATGCGCGTTTCAGCGCATAAAATAATTTTTATCCCTTTACTTTTGGCAATATGAAACAAAAGGATGCTGCCAATACCGCCAATGACGCTCGCGAAAAGGAAATCCGGTCTTTCTTCGTCTAGGAATTTAATAATAGCTTTTGCTTTCACCTGCAGTATTCTCATCATCTCTTCGTGATTATATTTCGGTTTATTATAGGGGTATTCCCGGGCAAGCATATTAAACATTACGACTCTGTCTGGGGCAATATAAGGCCAGAGATTTGGCAGGCCATATTCTTTTTCTAAATTTTTCAGATATTCAAGGTCCAGCAGTTCTTGGCGGTAACAATTATGGATATCTTCGTCTAAAAGCAACGAAGTATAATTTATGTCTTTTTGATTTTTAAGAAATTCAAAACTGCTTCGCAGATAAACATAACCGCAAAATTCCTCAATACCATATTTTTCTTTGAGGATTTTGGCCAGTTTGTGGCCGACATAGGCGAAACGTCGTTGAAGAAGAAGACAGGCTTTCATAAGTTATCTACAAATTACAGATTTGTACGAATATACAGATAAATATAATAATGCGGAAATATGAATTTTATACTATATTGAAATAATACCATCCCCAGGGGGTAAGTCAAGACCCTTATGATACCTATTGACACCCTTTGGCACTTAGGCATAAAATAGGATTATGGACCAAGAAATAAAACCTAATACTGTTTACACTACGGCCGAAACCCAGAAAATGCTGAAAATCAGCAACAGTACCATCAAGCGTCTTCTTAAAAGGGGCCTGATTCGTGCCAACAAAGTCGGGGGGCAATACCGGATTTTGGGCAAAGAGATATTGCACGTGGTTTCTCCCGAGACGGAAAAGCGGGCGGTAAAATCATATTTAGAATTAAAACAGAAAGTCGTCAATAAAATTAACAAATGGTAGGCGGCGATTATGAATTTCAAAAACATCAAAATTTATTCTTTTCTGAAGTTGCTTAATAGCGGTTTTACCGGATATAAATCGCAGATTTTATTGATTGCCGTTTTGGGTCTGCTGGGCGGGTTATTTGAAGGGGTGGGCATCAATGCCATCATTCCGCTGTTTTCTTTTGTCAGCGGCGGGCAAAGGGGCGGCGATTTTATTTCCCGGACGATTCAGGAATTTTTTAATTTTTTGCATCTTAATTTCACCCTGAAGTATTTGCTGATTTTTATCGTGACGCTCTTCGTTTTAAGGGCTCTTTTTTTATTTTGGTGCAATTTTATCAGGGTCAAAATATCGGCCAATTACGAAGAGCGAACCAGAAATAATTTGTTGGCTAAAACCCTAAAAGCCGATTGGCCTTATCTGATAAAACAAAAACTCGGGCATTTGGAAACCATCTCGGCCATTAATGTGCAGTACGGCGGATTGCTTTTGCAATACCTGGGCAGCGCCATTATGACTTTGGGCGGGTTGGTAATGTATGTCGTGGTGGCTCTTAATATTTCTTTGGTTATTACCTTAATCACCCTCGTCTTGGGCGCCTTTTTGATTTTTATTTTTCAGCCATTGGTTTATCGGGCCAGAAAAATTTCTCGGGAAAAAGAAAAATTTAATAAGCAAGTGGCTCATTATATCAATGAAAATATCACCGGTTTAAAAACGATAAAGACCATGCTGGTTGATAATCAAATTATAGCGTTGGGCGGGAGCTATTTTAAGAAACTGAAAGAATTGGTGATTGGGGCTTCTTTTTTGAGAATCATCGCCGATTCTTTCATCCAGCCGATCGGTTTAATCTTCGTCTGCATTATTTTTGCCGTTTCCTACAAAACCCCCAATTTTAATTTTGCCGCTTTGGTGGCGGTGATTTATTTGATTCAGCGCATGTTTGTTTATATCCAGCAGCTTCAATCCAACATCCATACTGTAGGCGAATGCACCCCTTATTTAAGGGGCATTTTGGATTATGAAAACGAGGTGGTTCAAAATTTGGAAAAAGACGACGGGGCCGGGTATTTTGAATTTAACGAGCGGCTGGAATTCAAAAATGTTGGTTTTTCATATGGGAGGAATGAGCGGGTTTTAAATGATGTAAATTTTTCCATTGCCAGAGGAGAGATGGTCGGATTAATCGGCCCCTCCGGCGCGGGCAAAACCACCCTCGTTGATTTGATTTTACGCCTTTTTGAACCGGAAGACGGCGAAATTTTATTGGACGGGAAAAATATTGATAAAATTAACCTGAGGGATTGGCGTCGTCACATCGGCTATATTTCCCAGGATATATTTTTGAAAAATGACACCATCGCCCAAAATATTAAATTTTATGATGAGGCGATTGGTGACAAAGATATAGAACAAGCAGCTAAAATGGCTAATATCTATGATTTTATTCAGTCCTGTCCTGACGGGTTTTCAACGGTCGTCGGTGAGCGAGGAGTTGCTATTTCGGCCGGTCAGCGCCAGCGAATTATCATCGCCAGAATTTTAGCCAGACAGCCAAAATTTTTAATACTTGACGAGGCCACAAGTTTCCTGGACAGCGAATCAGAAGTTCAAATTCAGCAAGTTATGGAAAATTTAAAAGGGAAATTAACAGTTTTGATTATCGCCCATCGTTTATCAACCATCATCAATGTTGACAGATTGATAGTTTTGGCCGATGGTAAAATTATTGAACAGGGGAAACCGCAGAAATTATTGGCTGACAGCCAGTCATATTTTTATAAGATTTATAATATTAAAAAATAATGTCCACAGTCGTTATATACAAAGAAGAAAATGAAAAAACATTTTGGGAACGCTGGCGGCAATACCGGGATAAGTTTAATGTCGGCTCGCGATATTCAAGACAAAATTTGGAAATGTTCATTGAAATTTCCAAATTCAAGTCGCTTTTTTCCGCCGATAAAAGCTTCGTCTATTTGGTTAACAATGAACCGGCCGCCTGCGTTTTTTTGCCAATTGAAAAAAACGGCGAATTTTTGAGCGCGACGCGTTCGGGCAGTTATATTGAAGCACCGCTGTTTGTCAACCAGGCGATTGCCAAAGAAATTTTTTCGGAGATTGATAGAATCGCGGCTGAAAATAAATTAGCCAAGATAATGTTTGCCGTAGATGTTTTTTCCAATAACAATTGTAATTATAATTATTTGCAGAAGTTCGATTATATAGACGCTTCCATTTTAAGTTATGTTATTGATTTGAGCGGCAACGAAGAAGATTTTTTGAGAAATTGCCGCCGGGGGCATAAGTGCGACATTAAAAAAATTTTAAATGACAAAAATTTTAAAGTGTTTTTTGCGGATCAAAAAAATCCTTCCTGGGAGCTGCATGAAGAATACAGAGCATTGCATCATAAATGTTCCGGCCGCGTTGCCCGACCTAAAGAGAGCTTTGATTTGCAGTTTGAAAAATTAAAATTAGGAGAAGCGGTGCTTTTTGGCGTAAGCTATAAAGGTAAAAACATCGCTTTTTCATATTTTGAGTATCAGGGCGATTATGGAATATATGAGGCCTCGGCCGACGACCCGGATTATTCCGAAATACCCCTGTATCATATTTTGGTTTTTTCCGCGATGAAATACTTAAAATCGAAAGGCGTGCGATATTTGGATACCGGTCAACCATCTTCGCCTTCAATGCAAATCGGCTATTGCCCGGATAAAAAACAGCTTGGTATTGCTTTGTTTAAGCGGGGTTTCCCCGGCGATTTTAGGCAGAATTTCAGGGGTGTAAAATATTTTTCTTCAGATTTGTTAAAAAAAGATATGGATTTTTTCGTTCAGCAATTTGACAAAAATTTAACCGATAAAAATCATGCACAATAAACTCCGGCAAAATAAATATAAAGCCATAATTATCGGGGCGGGGCGCATCGCCAGCGATTTTGATTATCCTGGTAGCAAGAAAATACTAACCCGTGCTAACGCCTTCAAAAAACATCCCTCGATTGACCTGATTGGTTTTAAATAAATTTTAATTAAAAAACATGACGTCATTAGATTTTTTAAAGAACAAAACCATTCTAGTTACTGGCGGAAGTGGTTCTTTCGGCAGGAATTTCGTCAAATATTTATTAAACTATTCCCAAGCCAAAAAAATAATTGTTTTCAGCCGCGACGAATTAAAGCAGTATCAGATGCAGCGGGAAATTACCGATGGGCGCTTAAGGTTTTTTCTGGGAGATATTAGGGACCTGCCGCGTCTGGAGCGCGCTTTCCACGGCGTGGACATAGTTTTGCACGCGGCGGCGCTCAAGCAAATTCCGGCTTTGGAATATAATCCCTTTGAAGCGGTCAAAACCAATATTATCGGCAGCCAGAATGTGATTGAGGCGGCGATTGATCAGGGGGTGAAAAAGGTCTTGTTGATTTCCACCGATAAGGCGGCCCAGCCCATTAATCTTTACGGTTCAACGAAATTATGCGCCGAAAAACTATTTATCAGCGGCAATGCTTATGCCGGCGGCGCCACCAAATTCAGCTGCGCGCGCTACGGCAATGTCATCGGCAGCCGAGGCGGTATTGTTGAGGTTTTGCTCAATCGTCCAAACTCGTCCAAGGTTTTTTTGACCGATGAACGCATGACGAGATTTTGGATAATTTTGGAGCAAAGTTTTGAATTGGTTTCTTTTGCTTTAAAAAATATGGCCGGCGGCGAGATTTTTATTCCAAAAATTCCGAGTATGAAGCTGATGGAATTATTTGAGGTAATAGCGCCCAACGCCCAAGTTGAAATCATCGGTATTCGGCCCGGGGAAAAATTGCACGAGGTGCTTCTGACTGGCGAGGAAGCCCGCCATGCCGTTGAATTGAAAAATTGCTTTATTATTCTGCCGGAACTTTTCAGCACCGATAAGCGTTATAAAAACCATTTGGTCAAGGGTAAAAAATTGGCGGCGGAATTTTGTTATACCAGTGATAACAATCAATGTTGGCTGTCAAAAAACGAGCTTCGGAATATAATTAAAAAATTAAATTAGTCAGTAATATGTATAGCTACTGTTCAATTTGCGGTGGTCGCCTAAAGTTAAATAAGGAAAAGAATTTGGCCTGCGGTCAATGCCAGTTTGTTAATTATCGCAATCCGCGTCCCACAGCCACCGCTTTAGTGTTGCGTAAAAATAAATTGCTATTGGTTAAGCGGACCAGAGCGCCTCTTAAGGGCTGGTGGGATTTGCCGGGCGGCTTCGTGGAGAGAAACGAGACGGCCCGGCAAACTTTGGCGCGGGAATTAAAAGAAGAAACGGGATTAAGGGCTTCCCATATCAAATTTTTTGGCACCTACGTGGGCACTTACCCTTCTTCTTTTGACCCTTTTCATATTTTAACCATCGTTTATCTTGTTAAAAATCCCCAGGGTAAGCTTAAGGCGATGGATGATGTTTCGGAGAGCCGTTGGTTTGCCGAAAAAGAATTACCTAAAAAAATCGCTTTTGACAGCAACCAAAAAATTATTAAGGATTTTTTAAAAATATATGCCCAGTAATACAACTTCCATGGAGATAAAAAACCCCGAATATTATTTTGATTTAAGCAATTTCAGGCACCGTGAAATATTCCAAAATTGCGAATATATTTTTAATGTATTTAAAAAACTGCCCGACTATATTAAGCAAAATTTAAAGCCAGAGATTCAAGGAATAGTGATGCCGGGCGCTTTTGTCGGTCAGGATGTCTTTTTGGGCAAAGGGAGCGTGGTCCAGCCGGGCGCCTGGGTGGCCGGTCCCGCCATCATCGGCGAAAACTGCGAAATTAGGCACGGCGCTTACGTAGGCGCCAGCACCTTGGTCGGCGATAGAGTAGTGCTGGGGCACGCTTCAGAGATCGGCAACTCCATATTTTTAAACGATGCACGCGCCCCGCATTTTGCTTTTGTCGGCCAGAGTATTTTGGGCAATAAAGTCAATCTGGGGGCGGGTACCAAATTATCAAATGCAAAAGTTACATTTAAGGAGATAGAAATTAATGGGATTAAAACCGGCTTGATAAAATTAGGCGCCATTATCGGTGATAATAGTTCTCTTGGCTGTAACACTGTTACACAGCCAGGTACTTTTATCGGCAAAAATGTTTTTAGTTATCCTTTGGCCATGCTGGGCGGTTTTATTCCATCAAACAAAATTGTCAAAGTCAGGCAAACCCAGGAAATAGCTGAATACAAGTTTTAGATTTATGATCTAAGAATTAAGATTTACGAATTTTTTATTCTTAAATCTTAAATCTATATTCTTAAATCTGCGCATATGATTCCTTATGGTCATCAATCAATTGACAAAGGCGACATTAAAGCGGTTTTGAAGGTTTTAAAATCCGACTGGCTGACTCAAGGGCCGAAAGTTCCGGAATTTGAAAAAGCGCTGACTCGCTATGGCGGCGCCAAATACGCGGTGGCCTGCTCCAGCGGCACCGCCGCGCTTCATTTGGCTTATCTGGCGGCCGGTCTTAAAAAGGGAGATGAGGTCATCACCACGCCCAACACTTTTGTCGCCACCGCCAATATGCTTTTGGCGGTGGGCGCCAAGCCAATTTTTTGCGACATCCGGTTAGATACTTACAATATTGACGAAACAAAAATTGAGAAGTTGATTAACAAAAAAACCAAAGCCATCGTGTCGGTGCATTTTGCCGGGCAATCCTGTGAAATGGACACGATACGTAAAATTGCCAAGAAATATAAATTGTTAGTCATTGAAGACGCTTGCCACGCGCTGGGCGCGAAATATCGGGGGATAAAAATCGGCAGTTGCCGCTATTCCGATATGGCGGTCTTCAGTTTTCATCCGGTTAAGAGCATTACCACCGGCGAGGGCGGCGCGATTTTAACCAACAATAAAAAATATTACGAAAAATTAATTTTATTGCGCAATCACGGAATCTATAAAGACAAACATAATAAAAATGTGATGGTGGCGCTGGGCTATAATTACAGGATGACCGATATTCAGGCGGCTTTGGGCGTAAGCCAGCTGGAAAAACTTAATCATTTTATTAATGCCAGACGCCGGGTCGTCAAGTTATACGAGCTGTATTTAAAAAATTTGAAAGAAATTATTCTGCCGCAGGAAGTAAAAGAAGCATATTCTGGCTGGCATATTTACGTCATCCGGGTAAAAAATAATAAAATAAGGAACCAGTTGATGAGTTATGCCAAAGAAAAGGGTATTGGGGTGAATTTTCATTACCCCGCCATTTATGAACACCCTTATTATAAAAAGCAGGGCTTTGGAGATAATTTTCCCTTTGAGTCAAAGTATCAGTCGACCTGTTTAACTATGCCTTGTTTTCCTGATTTGAAAGAATCAGAAATAAAATTTATTACACGGGTGATAAATATTTTTTTTAATAAAGATGACAAATAATTTAGAAAATTTTTTTTTACCGCTACCTCAAGTAATTCGCCTTGAGCCTTCCTCACTATGTAATTTTCGATGCCGACATTGTACTAATGGCCTGGGACTTAATAAATCTTTAGGGATAATGAGTCGGGAAGTTTTTGACAAAATATTTGACAAAATCAAAGACTATCATTTCCGGGTTGCGGTGCTTTATCATGGCGGCGAACCACTGCTTAATCCCGACCTATTCTATTTTCTTGAGCGGATGAAAAAAATTTCTGACTTCATTAAAATGGACTGTAATGGTTCATTGTTGACTGATGAAAATATTAACCGAATTATCGTTTCACCCTTGAAGCATCTGATGGTTTCTTTGGATGGTCTGTCACCGGAGGAAAATGACAAGATTAGACTTGGTAGTAACTTCGAAAAGATTTCTGGACAATTGATTAAGCTGCTTGAAATGAAAAGGCGTCAAAAGCCGGATTTGAAAATTACGATTGCCAATGTCCAGATTCCCAGCCGCGATACCGACATAAGCAAAATCGAGCCGCCTCCTTTTCTTTTGGAGCGTTTTGCCGCCTATCTTGATTGTTTTGATTTTTGCCTAACTTTTCCATACAAATGGCCGGGATACCCTGCAGCAGTTTCTAACCAATTCAAACGGCCCGCAAGAAACCAATGTGATAATATTGTAAGCACGATCACTATCCGCTGGAACGGCGATATTGTTCCGTGTTGTTATGATATTGCCAGTGTTATGGTATTGGGTAATATTTTTAAACAATCATTTTCTGAAATTTGGAATAACGAAAAATATCTGAATTTGCGGCGAGATATCAATCAATTTCACCCCCCACCCCAACTTTGCAGGGACTGTAGCTGTAGCAATTTATACGATCAGACGACTTTATATAGAGAAGATATGTTTTACAAATAATTTTAATTTATGAAAAAAGATAATTCACAACAGAATTTTTGGAGAGGCGATTTTGGCAAAAAATACACCGATCGTTGCTCGTTTTCTGTTAAAGAGTGGGACGGGGATTATAAAAAAATATTCCCGGCAAAAAAATTGTCGTTTTGCCAAGCTGTATGAAAAAACCGCGATTACTTTGCCGCTTTACCCCTTATTAAAGGAAGTAGATATAAGATTTATTTCAGATAAAATTAAGTCATTTTATAAAAAATAAACAAGATCATGTTTAATAAGCAGAAAGCAGTGGCAATTATAACCGCCCGCGGCGGGAGTAAACGGATCCCGCGTAAAAATATCAAACCTTTTTTAGGTCAGCCAATTATAAAATATTCGATTGAGGCGGCTCTTTCTTCGGGATGTTTTGATGAAGTGATAGTGTCAACAGATGACAAAGAAATCGCCGAGGTGTCGGCGTTGTGCGGTGCGGCCGTTCCCTTTATGAGATCGGCAAAAAATTCTGACGATTATGCCAGTACCGTGGATGTGATGGAAGAGGTTATATTGGAATACAAAAAAAGAGGCCAAGAATTTGATTATACCTGTTGCATATATCCTACTGCTCCGTTTATAACCGGTGCGAAAATAAAAAAAGCCATGGAATTATTGAAAGAAACCGATGCCGATACGGTAATTTCAGTAGTGCGCTTCGGTTATCCTCCTCAGCGGGCATTAAAAATAGAGCAGGGGAAAATGATGATGATTTGGCCGGAATACACCGCTTCCCGATCGCAAGATTTAGCGCCGGCATATCATGATTGCGGCCAGTTTTATTGTGTTAGAACAAAAAACTTTTTGGAACAAAGGAAATTATTTACTTCAAATACGCTGCCGTTAGAAATGCCCGAGTCCGAGGTTCAAGATATTGACAATGAAGAAGACTGGAAAATGGCGGAGATTAAATATAAACTGATGATTGATAATAATTAAAAATCTAAAAGATAAAGGGTTTTTATTTAATGGACGACAATAAAAAAAAACAGATGAGCCACGCAGCAGAAGTATCAAAGAAATATAAAAAAATTATTCAATGGGCCGACCGGCAAAAACCAGAAACAGCTGACGCCGTAGTCTGGACGCAAGGAGATAGATATGACAGGGGATATAAAACATTGTCGTTGTTTCGAAGGGGTTTAGCCAAAAGAATAGTTTTGACTGGAAATAACGTGTTGGTAGGAGAAAAGGCGGCGCCGGATACAGATAATATCACCCTGAAAGAGATGGAGATGTGGCTTCAGAAACACGGAGTGCCGAAAAATAAAATAATTACGGACAGCCGATCTTTTAATACCGCCGAGCAAGCCCAAAATAGTATTGCGCTTGCTAAGAAAAACGGATGGAATAAGCTACTTTTGGTTGCTTCGTTTTATCACCAGCCGCGCGTATTTTTAAGTTTTTTAAAGAGCGCCGAGGAACAAAAGTGGAAAGGAAGATTAATTAATCAATCGACGGCCATAAATTGGGAAATGATTCCCGGTGGGAGAAAACGGTCGGCTAGAATTATAGCTATAGAGGAAATAAAAAAAATAAAAAAATATAATCTCGAAAATTTTTTAAACAAAGCAATAATCTTGTTTAATATCTTATGATGGATGCCAAACATAAAATTGAATACGAAAAAAATAAATCGGAGAACAGAAAAAAGAGATTACAAGATAGCTTGCCGACTCCATATCCTTTTGCTATCGCCGTGGAGTTTTCCAGCGATTGTAACTCTAATTGTTTTATGTGCCCGAGAAAAGACTTGACTCGGCCCACAGGAAAAATGAAACTTTCTTTATTTAAAAAAATTATTAATGAATTAAGCGAAAATAAGGTTTTGCTTCGTAAAATATTTTTATATTGGATGGGAGAGCCTCTTTTGAATGAAAATTTTGATAAAATGATTAATTATACTCGTGAGAAAAATGTGGCCGAGATGATTGTTATGGCTACTAATGCTATAGCACTTGATGAAGAAAAGGCAAAAAGATTAATTGACTCACAGTTGGATGAATTATATATCAGTTTAGATGCGGCGCGGCCGGAGACTTATGCTCGTATTCGGGGAAATGCGGCTACTCTTCCTTTGGTAGAAAAAAATATTTTAGGTTCGGTAAAGCTTAAAAAACAATTAGGCGCTTCATTACCATACATTAGGTTAAAATTTTTAAAAACCGATCTTAATAAAGATGAAATAGGAGAATTTAAAAAAAAATGGGAAAAGGTCGTTGATGAAATTTATGTTGAAGAAGATTTGAATGCGTGGAACGGACTTAGCGAAGCGGTAAATAAAAATATTGCAAAGGACGCTCAGTATAAAGTAAATTTGGCAAAAGCGCAAAAGCGGTGGCCATGCGATCGGCTGTGGTATCTGATGGCCATTAGTCATGATGGTTTGGTAACGCCTTGTACGGTTGATTGGAATGGTTTAGGATTTATCGGTGATGTAAAAAAGAAGACGATATTTGAGATTTGGAATAGCGATAAATTAGTGGAGATGAGACGTAAACAATTAGACGGCGAATATAATGATTTGTCTATGTGTAAAAATTGCCAAAGATGGGTTTTAAGAAACATGGGTGATTGGTTGATAAGACACAGAAAATTAGCTTTATCAATAAATAAGAAATAATTATATGCCAGAAAAATTAGCATTACTTGGCGGTAAACCGGTTTTGCGTAAGCCATTACTCTTACGTACTTCTTTTGGAAAAGAAGAAATAGAGGCAGCTAAAAAAGTATTAAGCAGTGGCATACTTTCGGATTTTATCGGTAATGCAGGAGAAAAATTCTTAGGCGGAAAGTATGTGAAAGGATTAGAAGCGGCTTATTGTCGAAAATTTAATGTTAAGTATGCGGTAGCTATGAGCTCTGCAGCTACAGCTTTGCATGCGGCCATAGCTGCTCTTGGTATTGGACCTGGAGACGAAGTAATTCTTCCGCCAATAACCATGAGCGCTACTGCTACCGCGATACTTTTAAATAATGCCGTGCCTGTTTTTGCTGATATAGAAAAAGAGACAATTTGTATTGATCCTCAATCCATTGAAGATAAAATTACTAAAAGAACTAAGGCTATTATGGTTGTTGCTTTGTATGGACAAGGGGCAAATTTGCCAAAGATAATGAAAATTGCCAAAAAATATCGGCTAAGGGTAATTGAGGACAACGCTCAGTCGCCGGGCGCCAAGATAGGCAAGGATTTTGTTGGGACAATTGGTGACGTGGGAATTTTTAGTCTTAATTGCCACAAGGTTATAAATTGTGGAGAGGGTGGAGTTTTGGTAACAAATAATGCAAGAATAGCCTATCGGGCTCAGCTTGTCAGAAACCACGGAGAAGTGGTATTGGATGATTTAAAAGATCGCGATACAGTTATTTTTGGTACAAATTATAGGCTGACTGAGCTGCAAGCAGCGGTGGCCATTGAGCAATTTAAAAAATTAGATTTCTTGAATAATTGGAGAATAGAATTAGCTGATTATTTGACAAGTAAACTGCGAAATTTTAAAGGCATAATATTGCCCGATACAAAACCAGGATTTACCCATGTTTATTATCAATACCCGATGCGTTTTATAAAAAAGGAAGTTGGCATCAAGCGCCAAACATTTGCTAAGGCACTTAGAGCTGAAGGTTTTCCGTTGGGTGAAGGATGGGTTCAGCCATTATATTTTTTCCCCATATATCAGAGAGGAACAATTTATAAAGAAAAAATTAATTGTCCTTTTGAGTGCAAATATTACGATGGTAAAGTGGACTATAGGAAAGGACTATGTCCTGCAGCTGAAGATTTATGCAATAAAGAACTAATGCTTACGGGGATTTGTGCTTGGCCATTGACTAAAAAACACATAGATCTGTTTGTGACAGCAATTAAAAAAATATTTGATAATTTGGAGGAGTTAAAACTTTATGAAAGAAAAACAAAGAAGTGCTAATAAAATTTGGAAAATCTTAGCAGTTGCTCAAGATCCGGGCGGAGTAGAAGCGATTTTACCGGTAATAAAGAAATTATTAAAAAAATCAAACGTGCAATTAAAGATTTTTACGGAAGTTAAGGGTGGGCTAATTTTTATCAAAGAAGGAATTAAATGTTCAAGGGTGGATAATTGTTCGCTTAAGGAGCTAGATTTAGAATTTAAAAAAATCAATCCCGATCTGACATTGACTGCTACTAGTCATGGTTTTTCTGTAGAAAAGAAATTTTTACGCTTGGCTAAAAAATATCATATTTCAACGGTTTCTATTATTGATTATTGGTCAAATTATTGGTTAAGATTTGTCTGCGAGGGAGAAAAAAAATCAGTAGATTATTTACCAGACAAAATAATCGTCGTTGATGCTTTGATGAAGAAGCAAATGATAGCAGAGGGTTTTCCGTCGCAGCGTATAAAAATTTTTGGTAATCCACATTTTGAAACATTTACTGCTGGGACTTATCATCGAATAGAGCATAAAAATTCATTTATAGTCTTATTTATTTCTCAACCATTACGCGATATATATAAGAATGATAAGAATTTTAAATATGATGAACATAGGGTATCGGCGGATATTTTAAGGATTTTTAAAAAGATAAAGAAAGGAAGAATAACAATAATTATTCGTCCACATCCATTAGAAGATTCTAATAAATATTTCGGTTTATTAAAAATTATTGATGATAAAATTGATATCAAAATTGATGATGTTTCGCCGATTGATAAATTGCTTAAAAAAGCAGATCTAGTTTTGGGAATGAGTTCATCGGTTTTATTCCGATCAAGCTTAATGGGCATTCCGACTATAAGTTATCAGCCTCAACTTGATAAAAAAAATGATACACTTGCCTTTAATATTTTAAAGCTATCTGTTTTGTCGTGTGACGAAGACGATTTAGAAAGGCAAATATTGTTTTTTTTAAACAAAGATAATATATCGGGCGAACAAGAAACAAGAAAAAAAAATATTAATAAATATGTGAAAAGCGGAGCGACTAAAAAAACCATAGATTTAATTTTTAAGATGTTGAATCGTAGTTTACAATGAAATTAAAAGAAATTTTGGGATAATAGTAAATATGTGGTGCTAAAAATTTGATTTTGAGCAATAATAGAGCCATAATCAGTAAATAATTTACACTATGGCTACAAAAAAACAGAAGATTTTGCCCAAAATGCAATTCTCAACGCACAAAGAAAAACGGACATTTCAGAAATAAGCAGAAATATTTTTG